>ERZ773194.2572-NODE-2572-length-16985-cov-17.963674_pt1 | contig 16985 bp, 9 predicted proteins | sample MGYA00511240_ERZ773194 | MGnify/ENA primary metagenome ERZ773194 (study PRJEB29015, sample SAMEA2737774) | human gut metagenome | biome: human gut; feature: human-associated habitat; material: faeces | place: China | collected 2012 ... | reverse complement strand
TTAAAAGCTGCAATCCAGCGGATCATCAAAAAAAGTGACACACATGACACAGTTGACACACATGACACGCAATAACTCTTTATAATAAAATAAAGAGTTGGATAGTTTCATTTTAAGCCACTCTTCTGAGTGGCTATCTTTTTTATGATATGACAGTACAAGAAATTTATGGCTTGATTAAAACCAATCAGGTACACCAGTTTTACAATGACGGTGCATGGAAACAGTTGGCTGCAACCATACGCAAAGAGCAGCACAACGAATGCCAGCGTTGCAAAGCAAACGGCAAATATCATTATGCAGTGCTGGTGCATCATGTAAACCATTTGCGAGAGCATCCGGAGCTGGCATATAGCAAGACCTACATAGACAGCAACGGGCAGGAGCAACGCAATCTGATTCTGTTGTGCAGTCAATGTCACGAAGCAGTGCATGCCAACGATCGGCACAAACCAAGAGAGATCGGATTCAAAAACGAGGAGCGATGGTGAAAAATCCCCCCTATCGAAAAAATCAAAAGTTTTTCGGGGGGTTCAATACCGATGGGGGGATTAGACAGTTCTTCTGATTCGCTTCCCGTGTAGTTTTTTTACAGGAGGTGGATTTTGTGAGAAAAAAAGCAAAGGAAGTACAGGCATCTTTGTATGATTTTGTGCAGCGAAAAAATGCAGATATGAGTGCAATCAGTAAGATGATTGACGATTATGCATACTTGTTTGACTGTGCAGAAGACCTGAAAAAGAACATCACGAAGAATGGAACGATGTTGTCAGAACCGAATACAGCTGGATTCATGATCACAAAACCAAATCCAGCACTAAAAGAATTACGGGATACCAATAAGCAAATGCTCAGTATCTTGAAATCTCTTGGAATTGATATTAAATCCGTTTCGGAGCTGATGCAGCCGGATGACGAATTGTAAATACATTGACGACTATTTATCCATAATCAGCGAAAATGATGTGCCTGTTTGCGAAGAGCAGAAAAAGCTATATAAATTCGTTTTGCACGTGTTTCAAACAGAAAAATTAGTAGTCGATATGGAGCAGGCGGAAAAATACTTTGCCTTACAAAAGTACTTTCCATTTTCTTTGTTCACTTGGGAAAAATTCTGTTTTTTCATTCACAATTGCGTTTACAAGGAAAACGGGCAGCTTCGGTTTCCCAAGTTGGTGATTATTGTAGGGCGTGGAGCAGGGCAGAGACGGGGTTCATGATGCCGCCGTAGATGAGCACGGCGGAGATGGCCCCGAAGACGCACAGGGCGGCGCGGCTGCGGCGCAGCCAGCCCCGGCGGAACAATACGCCCGCCAGGAAGCCGATGATGCCCATGGCGAACATCTGGAAGGGCGTCCAGGGCCCCTGGGAGAACAGGACGTTGCTGGCCAGCATGGTCATGGCGCCCACCAGGAAGCCGGTCTCGCCGCCCAGGGCCACGCCGGAGATGATGGTCAGAGCCAGGACGGGCTTGAACTGAGGCAGCATGAAGAAAGCGGCGCGGCCCGCCACGCCCAGGGCGCAGAGGGAGGCCACCAGCACCAGCTCACGGGCCTGTGGCTTCCGTCCCTCGAACACCAGGAAGAAGGGCACCATGCATTCCAGCAGCACGGCGAAGGCGATGGGGTAGTAGGCAGTGTTGCCCAGGTAGAAAAAGCCCAGATACAGCGTGGCGGGGATGCACAGCAATATCAGCACCGCCGCCAGGCGGGTGCGGCGGGAGAGCTTTCGCTTCTGCACCGGGGTCTGGAGCAGCGTCAGGGGCTTGGAGCGCCGGCCGATGGCGGCGATGCAGCCGAAAAGCAGGGCGATGAACAGGCCGTAAAGGCCCAGGGCCTGCCAGCCGGCCTGGGAGAGCGTGCCGCCGCCCACCAGGGCGGTGAGGTCGGTGTGCTTGGCCGCCAGCCAGAAGATCGCCAGCGCACCCGCACCGCATACGGCGGCGATGGTCCTGCGCCACCAGGGGAGCTTTTTCGGCTGCCAGGCGGTGGACTCCTCCGCCACCGGAGGCAGAGGCTGCCAGGCGGCAGGCACCTCCGGCTGGGGCGGGACGGTCCCGCCGATGACCGCGATCACATCCTCCGGCGTGACGGCACAGGGGCAGAAGTCCCGGGCCATACGGTTAGCGGAAGTGGTATAGAAGCTGTTGCCGGAGAAGAAGTCACGGGGTGTGCCCTCCGCGACGATGCTGCCGTCGAAAAACAGGGCGCAGCGGTGGGCATACCGGGCACAGAAGGCCACATCGTGGCTGACCATCACCACTGTCGTGCCGGCGGCGGTCAGCGTGGAAAGAATAGCGGCAAAGGACTGCTTGAAGGCGGCGTCCAGGCCCTTGGTAGGCTCGTCCAGCAGCAGGATATCCGGCTGGTGCAGCAGCACCTTACCCAGGGCGGCCCGCTGCTGCTCGCCGCCGGAGAGGTCATAGGGATGACGGTCCAGCAGCTCGGTCAGGCGGCAAAGGGCCGTCACCTGTTCTACCCGGCGGTCACGTTGGTCTTTGGGGAGGTCCGTGCCGTCAAAGGACTCGTACAGGTCCTGACGGACCGTGTTTTTCACGAACAGAGCCTGCGGGTCCTGGGGCAGAACGCCGATGCGGCCCGTATGGGTCACGGTGCCCCGCTGGGGCGTCAGCGCGCCGGACAGCAGGCCCAGGGTGGTGGACTTGCCCGCGCCGTTACCGCCCAGCAGGGCCAGCAGCTCTCCCCGGCGGGCCTGAAGGTCCAGACCGCGGACCACGTCCGGCTGGTCCGGCTCATAGCGGAACCAGAGACCCGCGCCGGCAAGGGCGGTATCCCCGGCGGGATACACCGGCTCCGGCGGCAGCGGGCACAGGGGGTGTTCATCGCACCAGCCGGACAGGAAATCGCGGCCCTCGCGGACGGTGATGGGGCAGGGCGCGTCGCTGTCCACCCCGGCCCAGATACGGACGGCGGCGGGCATGGCCAGGAACATATCGTGGCCGCGGCCCCGCAGGGAACGGCACACCGCCTCCGGCGCGCCGGCACAGAGGAGATGGCCGCCGTCCAGCACGGCGGCGTGGGTGGCCAGGGGCAACGCCTCCTCGAGACGGTGCTCCGTCATCAGGACGGTGATGCCCAGCTCGCGGTTCAGGCGGCCCACAGTCTGCAAAAAGTCGGCAGCAGCAATGGGGTCCAGCTGGCTGGTGGGCTCATCCAAAATCAGCAGCCGGGGCTGGAGCACCATGACCGAGGCCAGGGCCAGCAGCTGCTTCTGGCCGCCGGAGAGCTCGTCCACTTTCTTATGGAACCAGTCCTGGATGCCGAAGAAGGAGGCCATCTCCGCCACGCGGCGACGGATGGAGGGCGTGTCGCAGCCAAGGCTCTCCAGTCCGAAGGCCAGCTCGTGCCAGACCTTGTCGGTGACGGTCTGCTCCTCCGGAGACTGGAGGACGAAGCCGATATCAGCGGCCTGCCGATGGGGCGGCAGGTCATCCAGCGGCTGACCGTCGAAGAGGATACGGCCCTCGGCCGCACCGTGGGGGCGCAGGGCGGGCTTCAGCTGGCGGAGAAGCGTGGTCTTGCCGCAGCCGGAGGCGCCGCAGAGGGCCCAGAACTCGCCCTGACGGACCGTGAGGGACACATCCGCCAGCGCGGGGCGGGGCTGCTGGGGATAGGTAAAACCAAAATGCTCCAAGCGCAGCAGTTCAGGCACGGGGAGTCCCTCCTTTCCGGGCAAGATAGCGGCGCCGGGACAGGGTGTCCAGCAGCACCGGCGTAAAGCACAGCAGGCTGTAAACGACGAAAAAACTGACCGTCAGCGGTGTGACGGGGCCGCTGATCAGCATGGGATAATACTGAAAGCGCAGGCCGCCGGCCAGACCGCCGCCCAGCAGATACAGGCCGCAGAAGGCCAGCCAGAGGGCGACGGCACCGTCACGCCGGTCAAAGCGGTAGAGGGAGAAGGATGTCCTCCCCGGCAGGCCATAGCCCCTGCAGCGCATACTATCGGCGGTGATGAGGCCGCTTTCCAGGCTCCAGGTAACAACGATGGAGAACACACGAAGGGCGCTTCTGACGCGCCGGGCCGGGGCGCCGGTCTGGGTATCACGGCCCAGATGCCGCTGCGCCTGGGCCACAGCGCGGAGCCGGCGAACAAAGCGGGGCACAAAGCGGAGGATCATGCTCAGCAGCAGGGACAGCGCCGGAATGACGCGGCCAAAGAGGTACACCACCTTGTCCGAGGTGATGACATCAGTGACGCAGACGAACCACAGCGCCACGGCGCTGAGCATGGCGCCGGCGGCCAGACCGTAGAGCAGGCTCTCCAGCGTCAAAGGATTGCCGGAGGGCAGGTAGGCCAGAATGGTGACGCCCTGGTGGACAAAGGCGGGGTTCAGGGCCGCCGCCAGGAGGGCCATAGGCAGCAGCCACAGCAGGTGGCGGCGCAGGCCCTTACCGCCCAGCAGACGGGCAACATACCACCCGCCGCCCAGCGTCGACAGAACCAGGCACACCGGGTGCATCAGCAGCATCGCGCAGGCGATGACCAGGGCGAAATAGGCAAAGCTCACCGCCGGATGGCAAGTGCGCAGCGTATCGTCCATGGGATCACCTCCTGCATACATGATGTCTTAACCTTTTGATTATACCCTGCCGCCAGGGGATACGTCAATCCTGCGTGCGGAAAAAGGGCGGCAAAAGCCGCCCTTTTGTCAGCCCATGTAGGTATTGCCCACGTCTGCACCCATATTACAGGTGTAGAGCCACTGAATACTCTCGCCGCCGGAGAGCGTATAGCTGTCCGCGCCATAGCTGGGGAAGGTTCCCCCCACGCAGTACATCCAGCCGGAGCTCCTGCCCACATTTTTTTCGAACAGGCCGTTGATGCCCCTGACATAGTTGCCGCTGGAGCTCACCGGGATACCCGCGTCACCGCAGGCCCGCTTCAGTACGGACATGACAGACTCACCCTCGGTGATGGTCACCGTGGTGGACAGGATCACGCCGTCGGCGGGAATGATATCCTTCACGCCGTCGGAGCACTTGTCCATATTATCAAGCACCGTGGCACAGGAGATGTACAGCGATACGGATGCCGCCGGCGCAGGGTCAGGTGCAGGCGCAGGGTCCGGGTCCGGCGCAGAAGGCTGCTCCTGTTCCTGCTGTTTCTTCTCTTCTTCCAGCCGCTTCTGCTCCTCCAGGCGCTTGGCTTCCTCCTGCTTTTTGGTGTCCTCCTCGGTCTTTTTGGCTTCACCAGCCGGCTTCTGCTTGTCAGACTTCTTGTCGTCCGCGGTCTTATCCTTAGTCTTTGCCGCGTCCTGCTTGCCGTCAGCCTTGGTGGTGCCCGTTTCAGCTGTGTCGTTCTTCCTGGTGTCCGCGGTCTGCTCCTGCGTTGCCGTGGGAATGTTGCCGGGGACGGCCGATACGATCTTTTTTCCGCAGGCGGCGCAGGTCAGCAGCAGGGACAGCGCCAGCGCCAACAGCCAAAATCGGTGGTTTTTCTTCATATCTCTCATTTCTCATAAAAGCGCCATACGCAGAGGCGCTTTCGCGCCCCTGCGTCGGCTGTTCTGTTGTTACTTGGAAACGCGCTTCTTCCGGGTCAGCACCACAACGGCTGCCGCCGCCAGAACCGCGCTGCCCAGCCACAGCACCATCTGACTGTCGTCCGCCGTGTTGGCGGAGTCGGTCTTGCCCGGCGTCGTTGCGGGGTTGTAGTAATAGTGGTTGGTGGACTCCGTCCAGCTGATGGCCACAGGAGACAGGCCGGTCAGCGTCACCAGCAGGCCGCTGGCGGTTTTGGTGACAGCGGGGAATTCCACGGTGCCCACATCCAGGCCGCAGTCCGCCATAGTCACAAGGTGTGCCACGGTAAAGCTGTACTTGCTGTAATTGGCCGCAATAGCCTCAGGATAGGGCAGCAGCACGGTGATCCTGCCGTTTACCAAGTCCGCCTTGGTAGCGGGAGTCTTCACCTGCTTACCGTCCACGGTGGTGATGATCATCAGCCGCACATCAAACACCGCGGTGTTCTCCGCTGTGTTCCCGCTGTCCTTCCTGGAGATCTGCAGCTGCAGCTCGGCTTTGATCCTTTCCACGCTGTTCAGCTTCTCGTTATCCCGCAGGGTATCGGGCACTGTAATCGTGTCAGATACCTCGATGCGCTTCAGCGTACCACCCTCGGACTTCACCGCACCGCAGACGCACTGGATGCCGTTCACATAGGTGTGCCCGGTCTTGTTGACCACCGCATGGCAAACCTTGCAGACGTTCCAGTGGCCATCTTTGTCTGCGAGCATCTCCGTGCCGGGGGTGTGGCCCAACGCAGCGATAACGCGGGTCTCCTCCTTGGAGCAGACGGAGCAGGTGCGCTTCTCCGTGCCGGTCTCGGTGCAGGTGGGTTCCTTGGTGGTCGTCCACGCGCCGAAGTTGTGGCCTGCGGCGGGAACAGGCTTTTCCTCCACGGCGCCGCAAATGGAGCAGATCCGGCGGCTGACGCCGTCCTTGGTGCAGGTGGCGGCCACGGTCACTTTCCACTCGCCGAAGCGATGGGCGCAGGCGGCGTCGGTCATATCGTAGAGGGCGTTGGCCTTCTCGGTAAAGCGCGCATAGGCGGCCATGGCGCAAAGCGCCTGCTCCGTGGCCATCTCGTTGACGGCCTTGTCTGCGAACTGATGCTTAAAGCCGCCGCTTTCCGCCACGCGGTACTGCAGGAGGTTCCCCAGCACGCTCAGGGTCTTCCCCTCCACGGTCTTGGTAAAGCGCGCGTCCGTGTTGGCATCCAAATTCAGGGCGGAAAGGGCGATGACCACCTGCGCGCAGCTCTCCGCACTGGTATAGCCCGTGCCCTTGTACTTGTCGGACAGCCACTGCAGCGCTTTATTGACGGCGGTGTTCACGGTTTCATTGCCGCTGTCCTTATGGTAGGGTGCCAGCGCCTGCAGCGCCATGGCGGTCATGTCCACGTCGCCGACAGATTTTTTGTCGGCGCTGGCGCTCCAGCTGCCGTCTTTGTTCTGCTGTTCAAGAACAGCCTGCACCAGCCAGGAGGTGTCGGAGGTGTAATTGCGACTGTTGAGCGCCAGCAGACCCATGACGAGGCCGTTGATATCCGTTTTACTGGTATCGGTGACCTTCATGATATCCTTGTCCTGCAGCGCTGCCAGCAGGTTTTTGCCGCCCACGTTGGCGGGGTCCTTGCCGATGGCGGTAAGGGCCAGGGCAATACGCTCATTGTCGGTGATGACGGGGGTGTTTTTATCATCGGGTTTCCGGAGGATGCCGTCAGAGCCGATGTTCGCCTTTACATAGGCCACAACCTTCTCATAATAGGCCGCGATATATGCCTCGGACAGTGGCACCTTGGCGCGAGCCTGTCCCAGTACCGCCCATTCGCCGAAGAGATAGCTGACGACCGGGGCGCTCACCGCGCTTTGGATATACGCCTTGGCGCCGGCATACGCCTCATCGAAGCCGGGCACTTCCGTACCGGGCACCGTGGGATCCGTCGGGTCCAGCGGAATATAGGTGTCGGTAAAGAACAGGCGCAGGGTGTCGCCGTCTTTGAGATAGGTGTTGTCCAGCGTGGTCTTGGGCAGGATCTCGTTGCCGCCCTTGACGGCGAGGCCGAACATCCAGCCGGAGGACTTGCCGTCGCCCTTCTCCTTGAGGGTGTTGCCCGCCGCATCGGTGATGCTCTTGATGTAGGCGCCGCTGCCGGTATAGGTGTACTTGGCACTGTCAAGGCACGCCTTCACAGCGTCCCAAGCGGTAGGATCCTCGTTGGCCTTGCCGGTGAAGGTAAAGTCGGAGATTCCCGTGAAGGTATGGCCGTTCTTGTTGTAGCCGTCCACCTTGACCTTCACGGTGAGGGTCTGATTTTCGTTGGGGTCAGCGGCGTTCTTCTCGCCGATCACCGTCAGGTCGATGTGGATGGGCTGCTTGTAGAATTGGGCAAAGTCCTTGTAGCGTTCCTTGCTCTCCTCGGTGCCGTTGATGCCGAACTTTTCCCAATACTGGGCGTACTTGGTGTAGGTCAGGACACTGTCCAGCGTAACTGTCGTATTGTACTCCGGCTGGTGCACACGCAGGAGCTCATTCTCGATGACGGAGGGTCGGGAGGATCGGAAGCAGCGGTATTTCTCCGTATCGAGCCAGCCGGGGATATCGTCGGCCTCGATGCCGTCGAAGGTCATATTCACCGTGCCGCGGACGTATTTCAGCGTGCCGTCCTCGTTTTTGCAGATCTCTGCGAAGGGGTACAGGTCGGAGGTGACCTTGGTCTTATCCGTATTCTTGTTCTTGATACCGTCCCAGTAGGCGTTCTCGGTCAGCGCCTTGGTCATAAAGGCGGCAGCGTCATCCAACTCCTGCTGGGTAAAAGGCTGAATGGTGAAGCTGAACTCCTGCCGCGCCAGCAGAAGGCCGGAGCTGCGGGTGGTGATGGTCACCACATACTTCGCCTCCACCGGCTTCTCACCGGGCAGTGGGCGGTAGACCATGGCGTGATACCCGTTGAAGTCCAGCACATCCGGGGTGCGGCTCACCATCGTGACCTTCTGGTTATAACTGTCGCTCATGATGCCCTTTTCCTCCAGAAGAGCGGGTCTGGGCATCTGCATATCGTCGCTGACGGCATCCAAATTCACGGGCTTTGTCTTGTCCACAAAGTCACGCAGGAGCCCCTGATACTTCTCCGCCAGAGCGTTTTGCATCTCGCTGGTCACGCTGCTGTCGAAGGGCGCAACGGTGGCGTCAAAGAGCACATCGGCATAGACCTCCACGCCGTTGTCGCCGGTGATGTGCGCCAGCGTGTAGTCATCGAAGCCGTCATAGGTCACGCGGGCGATCAGCCGGAACTTGCCGGCCTTCTCGGGCAGCGGCGTGCCGTCGGCGGGCTGCAGGGGGCGGTTGACGGTGCCCACGCCGGTGCCGTTGGTGCCGTTGGTGATGTAGAGCCACTCGGTGTTCCGGGTGCCCCACTGCACCTTCACATCATAGCGTCCCGCAATGCCGGAGGGAAGCGTGAGGTTGGAGGTGATGCGGTCGTTCACGGTGTAGAGCGTCCAGCCCGCCACCTCGCTTTGGGTGGCCCCGTTGGTGTTCTCGCCGCGGATGAGTTCCCAATTCAGGGACCCGGCGGCGCTCTCCACCAGCTGCTGCACATCATCGGCGCTGCGTCCCACGGTGCCTCGCAGGGTGATCTCCTTGGTGACCCCGGCATAGGTGATGTTGAACTTCAATTCCGTGTACTGCACGGTCTGGCGGGCGGTGCCGTCGCCGGTGAAGTAGGTGATGTCGCCGTTGTCGGCAATGTACTTTACCTTGGTATCGTCAAAGCCGTTGGCCTTGGCGCTGCCGTTGACATAGGTGATCTCGTCGGCCTTGTCCGCCACATCCGCGTAGCCCTGTTCCCTCAGCAGGCGGCAGAAGGCGTCGGTGATGTTGGTTTCATCATAGAGTCCCACACCTTGCAGGGGCTGCACGGCAATATTCTTGCGCGTAAACTCGGCGGCAATATCCTCCAGGGTCTGCGCCTTTTCCGCATTCTCGGACCAAAGGCACAGCGTGAAGGTCTTGGTCTTCGTGGCAGTGCCGCTTTGGAGGGTGGCGGTGAGGGTCACCGTGACCTTATCCTTCGCAGGCGCGGTGAGCGCGCCGGTGGCGGTGTTCACCAGAGCGTTATCCGCCATCCATGTGAGGGAAACGGTCTTTTCCGCCTCGTCCACGGGAACGGTGACGCTCGCGGGCAGGGTCAGGAAGCCGGTATAGGTCTGCGCACTCTCTTCCTCCTCCGGGTCGCCGCTCACCGGGGTAAGGCCGCGGAGCTGATAGACGCCGGTGGCATCGGCCTTCAGAAGGTCTGCATTCTCGGCATCGAGCCCCAGTTCCTTATAGAAGTGCTTTTGCAGGGCGGTCAGGAAGTAGTCGTGCAGGTTCGTGACCGCAGCGCCGGGCGCTTCGATGCCGTATTGCTTGCAGAGGTCGGCCTTATCGCTATAGTCCGTAAGGTCATAGAGTCCCAGCACATTCTCGGCGTACCAGTCGGCCTTGGCTTTCTTGGCGGCGTCGGCGGCGGTCATGCCGCGAAGTTCCAAGGCGTTGGCGGCGGCGGCAGCGGCCTTGAGGTCGGCATTGTCCACGGGGGTTCCGCCCTGCCAGGGCAGCACCGGGAAGCCGCCGTTGCTGTTGCCGCTGTCAAGGTGCATCCCCATCTCCGCCGCAAATTCCGGGGTGCGCATTTCCTCGGCGGTCTTTTGCGCGGTACCGACAATCGCTGCGCCGGTGCCGGCGGCATGGAGGTAGTAGCAGTTTTCCACCGTGGCGCCGGATGCCACGAGGTTCACCACCGGGCTGATGCCGGCCTTCGGACCGGTGACGGCGCCGGTGACATAGCAATTGCGCAAAACGGCGGAGGCTTTCACCTGTCCGGCGATACCGCCGATGCCCTTGTTGGTGTCTTTATCCACTCTTGCGGACACATTGCCGGTGGAATAGCAGTTCTCCACGGTGCCATAGGTGTAGCCCACGATACCGCCGATATTCAGCGTGGAATTATGGGAGGTGCAGGTGTTTTTGATGTCGCCGGTGTTGACGCAGTTGACAATGCGGTTGCCATTGAAGGCACGCCCCACGATGCCGCCGGCAGAGGTAGAATTGCTGCTGTTGGTCACGGTGCCGTCAAAGAGGCAGTTCTCCACGGTGCCGGAACTGGCGGCCGCGATGCCGCCCACATGACTGCTGCCGCTGACTGTGCCGATGACCGTCAGGTTCTTCACCGTACCGGTGGAGGAAAGGCAGCTCACCAGACCTTCCGTGCTCTTCAGGCCGCTGACGATGTGCCGATCGCCGTCCAGCGTCCCGGCAAAGCCGGAGTTTGGCACATCATTATAATCATATTCGCCAAAGGCCGTCCATGCCTTCTCGTTGAGGTTGATGTTGGCGGTGAGTTTGCCGTTGATGGCTTTCTGCCCGCCGTTGACCGCATCGGCAAACCACGCCAGCTTCGCGGCGGTATCGATCAGGTAGACACCGCTCTCGTCCTGCGCGGGCTCGGTCTTGGTCGTGCCGTCCCAGCCCGCACCGGCATAGGTCAATGTTACCGTGATGGTGTCGTTTTTGGCAGCGGTAAAGCTGCCGCTGACCGTGATATAGTCTGCCTTGGCGACGGTATAGGCATACGTCTCGCCGGCGTAGACGATGTATGCGCCGTTCTCGTCTGCTGCGATCGTGCCGCCCACGGGGTGGGTCAGCGCAACAGACGCATCCGCCGGATCAGCTGCAAACTTCACCTGGTACGCCGTCAGGGCAGTGAGGGCCACATCCTTGGACACGTCCCCGCCCTCAACCTTGATGGTTCCTGTCTTAGTCTCGTAGCCGAACTTGCTGACCGTGTAGGCATAGGTACCGGCGGCAACGGTGTATGCGCCGTTTTTGCCGGTGATCTCCGCGCCGCTACGGTCCTTCAGCACCACCGTTGCACCGTCGGGAGTTTTAAGGGTGAGGGTATGGGCTGCGGCGGCGGCAAAATTCTTGAGCCGGACATAGTAGTTGCTGCCACTTTCGCTGAAAGACAAGGTGAGTTTTTCATCCTTATTCAACACCGTGCTAAAGGTTTTCCAACCGTTCTCCTCATAGGCTGTCAGCAAAGTGCTTGTACCTTTTTTCACGGTAAAGAAGGCGGAGTTATCCTCATCCCAATTGTCTTCATATCCCTTTGCAAGATACCGGAAGGACACCAAGCGGGACTCTGTCGCCGTCAGGGTCAAGGAGGTCGTGCCGTAATACTTTCCATTGCTCTCCAAATAGTTTCCGGCAGCGTCCTTGACGGGCTTAAACCCGCTGGTGCCATTGGCGGCGGTGATGCCCTCGATGCCTTGGAACATATCCGCAAAGGTCAGTTTCTTTGCAAAGGGCAAGTTCACGGTGACGGCGGCAGCGGCAACGGTGAAGCTGCCGGAAAGGTCATCGCAGCCATCCAACTTGGCCGTGTAGGTATAGTTCCCGGCGGGGAGGGCGCAGTTCGTGCCGCTGCCCTCGTACACCTTGGTACCGTTGTACTTCACGGTGACGACAGGCTCGGCGCTCACGCCCTTCGGCTTGGTGATGTTGAAGGTCACCGTCTGCTTTGCCAACTCGGTCAGCTTAACGGTCTTGTTTACATCGGTGGTCGCAACATTGATCGTGCCGGTGGCCGTCTCATAGCCAAACTTGCTGACGGTGTAGGTGTAGTCAGTATTCTTGGCAGCGATATAGACATTCTTGCCTTTTTCGCTGTCCGCAGACTCCTTGTAAACGGTGGTGTTTCCCTGTTTCAGTGTTACCGCCGCATCATCGGGGGTAAACTGCAGGGTAATGACCGGCAGTTTGACAAGGGTAACATTGACCGTTTGATTTTCGGCGCTCATGGTCACCTTGCCGGTGGCGGGCTCATAGCCCTTTTTGGTGACGGTGTAGGTGTAGTCCGCCGCAGCTTTTACGGCGAATACGCCATTGCTGCCGGAGACGGTTTTGTCTTCCTTATCTTTCAGAGTGACCGTCGCGTCCGTCTGGTCCGGCGCTATGGTCAGCGTGTACAGCGGGGAGACGGTGAAGTTTTTGAGCTTGAGTCCGCTTGAGGAACCATAACTCAGCGTCAGTGTCTCCCCAATTCTCAGATCAGCAGAAAAATTCTTCCACTCGGAGCTATAATAGGAGGCTAACAGTTGACTACTGCCTTTTTTGACATAGAAGTCCGTATAACCTGTACCGCCGCAATAGTCAAAAGATACAGTTACATTCTTGATAGCCGCAATCGTTATCGTTGAGGGGGAATAGGAACTCGCGTTACTTGCCGGTTGTAGGCATCCCTCAGATTGTACCGGCTCAAATGGACGGGACGTACTATTCGTTGCCGTGACGCTGTCACTGATGGCACTAAAGAAATCGGAGAATTGCAGCTTGTCCTTGACCTCGATCGCAAAGCTCGCGGTCTTGCCTCTATAGCTGACGGTAATACTTTTCGATTCCGCCGGCTCGCTGGTGTCAAACCCTTCAAACGTCACACCGGCGGCGGCATAGTCGCCTTCAATGGTGCGGGTTTCATTGGTGCCATCATAGTTCACCGTGAGGACCATGCCGGTCAGGTCAAGTTCGGCATCGCCCTTGTAGTACTCCGTCTTTGTGGGAGCCTTGGTCACCGCAATGCTCTGCACCTTTTTCAGCGCCACGGTTTGGGTGCTGTTCTCGGTGGGCGTCACTTCGCCGACGGCGGGCTCATAGCCCTCGTCGTCGCTGACGGCGGTATAGGTGTACGCGACGCCCTTCAGCAGCTTATAGATGCCGTCGCTCTGCGGCTCAACAGTCATGTCGCCCCGCTTGACGGTCAGGGCCGCACCCGTGGGCGTGACATTGAAGGTCACGTTCACCCAGGCAGAGGTATCCTTCTCCAGCGTAACGCTAACGCTGTTGGGATTTGCCACGGGGTTGCCCTCACCGGTCACGGTCACGCTGCCGGTCTGCTGCGTGTAGCCGGGGCAGGACACGGTGTAGGAATACGGTGCATCGGCGGCGGGCAGCGCCACAGTGGTGGAGCCGGTATAAGTGCCGCCGTTTATCGTAAGCACAGCATTCTCGGGCTGAATGGTAAAGGGTACCGCCGCGGTGGGGGTCTCCCAGCTGAGGGCGGGATAGTCGCCGGTCTTGGCCATGAAGGCGCTGCCTAACAGGGTGACAATATCACCGCTGCGCATCTCTGCATCGGTCTTGGGCACAGTGGGGTCGGTGTAGTCGCCATTTCCACAAGACCCCACTTTATATGTACTCTCCAAGTAGTAGCAGCTCTTAACTGTAGCAGCATTCCATCCGACAACTGCGGCTGTATTCTTTCCACTTCCAGTGATACTTCCAGTATTGTAGCAATTCTCAACACTCGCTCCGCCATCTACATAACCAGCTATCCCTCCCATATTTATGGGTCTTGTTCTGGTGCTGGAAACCGCGCCTTGGTTGTAGCAGCTGGTCATGGTCAAACCTGTTCCCTTGCCAACAAGTCCACCAACATAGCGGCCAGTTGCAGCCACAGTGGCTTTATTTGCACAAGCTATAATAGTCGCGTTGGTGGCGATACCGGCAATGCCGCCTATATTATTGGTGCCAGTCACTTCACCGTCCACCATAGTGTTTTTCACGAGTGCACCGGCAGCCAGCTTTGCAAACAGCGCCTGATAGTCGCTATTACCGCTAATCGCCAGCGTCACGGTGTGGCCGTTGCCGTCAAAGGCGCCGGAAAAGTCGTAGGCATACGGCTCGGTAACCGTGATGTCCGCCGTCAATTGATAATTGCCGCCGGGCTTCATCGCCGCAAACGCCTCCGCGGTGCCGATATTCTGCACCGCGCCTGCCGCAGCCAGCATCGGCGCCACGCCGCCGCTGCGGGTCATCTGGGGTGCAGGCGTTTCCGCAGCAGGCTCCTGCTGCTCCTGCGTCTCCTCATTCCCGGCAGGGACGGTGTTCTCCGTGTCCACCGGAGCTATCTGTTCCTGCTGGATCTGCTGCTCCTGATCCGCGGCCAGCGTGTCGGCCAACACGGAGGTGGGCAGCATGCTGACGACCATCACGACGGTCAGCAGCCAGCTTATGACTCTCTTCCTCATATCTCTTTCTCCTTTATGTAAATTTTTTGTCGACGTGAGGGGGTGGGCGGGGATGCGGCAACATCCCCGCCCCACTTATGGAAAAGCACGCGGCCAATGGCCGCCTCAGCTTGACAAAGGGGACTCGTCTGCACAGTTTCACGGTCAGATGGAAAGCGCACGGCGCCTCAGCTTGACAGTCGAGTTTTCCGCACCGCTTCGCTGTGTATGGCAGCGTGTCAGCCTGGCAAGGGAAATATTTTTCATGCAGGGCATGAAAAACGGGACAGAGTGCACTCTGTCCCGCGAAAATGAAACGCTGCCCGGCGCAAAGCCGGACAGCGAACGCAATAGATACGACCCCTGCACCACGGAAAGACGTCGCCGCCCCCGCCGCCCGCCCAAAAGGGCCGGCCGCGAAAAAGGCGGTGCAAAAAACACCGACCTCCCGTTCAGGAGGTCAGCGTGGTACATCTACATGGTGGTACAAGATTCCCGCACACGGAGAGCGCGCCCGCTGCAACTTTGTCCTACACAATGCAATTCTCCTGGCTCGCGCCGCGGGGGGCAGACATCCCTCCTCGTTTGCAGCCTACCTTCTCATGGGCTTACCCACAATGGCGGACTTTCGTCCCGGCGGCTTACGCCGCTTCGGTGCATCCTTGCGCTCACAGTACCGGTCGTGCGGGGTTTGGCTACCCCTTTCCTTCTATGCCGACGCCTGGCCCGTGGTGGGCTGTACGGCCGCCGGCGACATTGGATCAACAGACTGTTTATTTACTTGTCAGCGACATTATATTACAGGAATTGGCCGTTGTCAACCCTCCTCCCTACCCCAGCGCCACGTCCAGGATCATCATTACGGTAAAGCCCGCGGCAAAGGCCAGCGCCCCCGGGCCGGAATCGCCGCGCGTGGGCAGCAGCTCGGCGGCCACCACATAGAGCATGGCCCCGGCGGCAAAGCCCAGCAGCCAGGGCAGCGCCGGAACGATGAGCGCTGCCGCCAGCACCGTCACGCCGGCGGCCAGCGGCTCCACCGCGCCGGAGAGCACGCCGCCCAAAAAGGCTCTCCCCTTCCCCGCACCGGCGGTACGCAGGGGCAGGGCCACGATGGCGCCCTCCGGCACATTCTGGATGGCGATGGCCAGCGCCAGCGTAAACGCCGCGGCGGGCGCGGCGGCTCCTGCCGCCACACATCCGGCATAGGCCGCACCCACCGCCATCCCCTCCGGGATGTTGTGCAGCGTCACCGCCAGAAGGGTCATGGTGGTGGAACGGTCGGTAACAGCCTCCGGCAGCAGTCGCTCCAGCAGCCGCAGGAACAGCACCCCCAGCCAGAAACCGCCCGCCGCCGGAAGGAAGGACCAGCGGCCCATGTCCGCCCAGTCGATAGCGGGCAGCAGCAGGCTCCACACCGAGGCGGCGGTCATCACCCCGGCGGCGAAGCCCTCCAGCACGCGGCGCAGAACGGCGGAGGGCGCTCTTTGCAGGCAGAATACGCACGCCGCACCCAGCGACGTGCCCCAGAAGGGGAGCAATATCCCCTGAAGGACAGATGATTGCATAGACACTCCCTTTTCCGTATCCGTAGTATGCGGAGCCGGGCGGCTCCGTACAGTCTATCCTACGCAGCGGGAAACGAAAGGTGAAAAGACAAGGGCCCCGCCAAAGCGGGGGCCTTTGGGAAAATACAAAGTCATTCAAAATGCTAAGATAAGGCGGGAGCGCCCGAAGGGTGCTCCCACTGCGCGGCTTATTGCTTTATGTGAGATGCAGCTTCACTGTACCGGCAGCTCCACTGCAATAGTAGTGCCCTCATCTGAACTCTCCTCTACCCGGACGCAGCCGCCGTGGAGATCGGCGATCTCCCACACCAGCGAAAGTCCCAGCCCCACGCCGCCGTACTCCCGGCTGCGGGACTTGTCCACCCGGAAGAAGGGCTGGAAGATGCTCCGCTGAAATTCCTCCGGAATGCCGCGGCCGGTGTCGGAAACGCGGATCAGGAGTTTTTCCGTCTCCTGTGTGACGCAGACCCACACCGAGCCGCCAGGGCGGTTGTACTTGACGGCGTTCTCCGTCAGGTTGAAGATCAGCCGATAGATCAGCGCGTCGCTGCCGGTCATAACGCCGTCGCCCTCCGCTTTTAGCGTGACACCGCGCTTTTCTGCCAGCGGGGCGAGGTCTGTGAAGATCTCCTCAATCATTGGGATAAGCTGAATCTGCTCGTTCCGCGCCACCTGCTGCAAATTGCTCATTTCCAGCAGCGTTTTGGTCATCTGCGTCAGTCTCTCCGTCTGCTCCCGCAAAAGCAGGAGAAACTCCGCCGTCTCCGGCAGCACATCGGTGTGCTCTGCGGAAAACAGCTCCAGCTGCGCCTGCATCAGCGCAAGCGGCGTGCGCAGCTCGTGGGCGG
>ERZ773194.2569-NODE-2569-length-17001-cov-6.777470_pt1 | contig 17001 bp, 9 predicted proteins | sample MGYA00511240_ERZ773194 | MGnify/ENA primary metagenome ERZ773194 (study PRJEB29015, sample SAMEA2737774) | human gut metagenome | biome: human gut; feature: human-associated habitat; material: faeces | place: China | collected 2012 ... | reverse complement strand
AATTATTTATGGTTTTTTATTGCATTTATGTTAATTGATATTTGTATCTTTGCAGCCGAATCAGAACATATATTTTAGTAGATTATGTGTGGAACAGTAGGCTGCATTGAGAAACGAGATGCTTACTCTGCCTTCATAAAAAGCCCGAAACGGTGGGAACATCGGGGCTATGGCAGTGCAGGCATTGCATTGATTGACATAGGAAGAAGGTTAAGTATTACACAAAACTACGCATTCCGCTCAAAAACACTTCAACAACAGGGATTTATCTTCAGCCGTAGTCCCAATTCCGTCTTTTTGATTCTATTATTTGAATATTTCCGTATTTCCCATTACTTAGACTTATTTTTGTTTTTTATCGTACCCGGACAGCAGAAAACATTCGCTTGTCCGAAACCGTTGATAAAATCAAGATGTACCGGTAAGCGGGAAAAGTGCGGAGGACAATGGTAAACAATGGAGATATCTTTGGAAAAGAGTAACGAGAGTTTTTAGTATAAAATAATGAGGTTAAAGGAGAGAGAATGGAACCGTTAAAGCATGAATGTGGCGTGGCAATGATACGATTGCTTAAACCGTTGGAGTATTACCGGGAGAAGTATGGAACTTGGATGTATGGCTTGAACAAGCTATATCTGCTGATGGAGAAGCAGCATAACCGGGGACAGGAAGGTGCGGGACTGGCGTGCGTGAAGTTGGAAGCCAACCCCGGTGAAGAATATATGTTTCGCGAAAGGGCCTTGGGGTCGGGAGCGATAACAGAGATATTTGGCAATGTGCAGGGCAATTTCAAGGATTTGACTCCCGAACAATTGAATGACGCCGAATATGCCAAGAAATACTTGCCTTTTGCGGGGGAAGTGTATATGGGGCATCTGCGTTATTCCACCACCGGGAAGAGTGGTATATCGTATGTGCATCCTTTCCTGCGCCGCAATAATTGGCGTGCCAAGAATCTGGCGTTGTGTGGTAATTTCAATATGACCAATGTGGATGAAATCTTTGCACGCATCACTGCTGACGGGCAGCATCCGCGCAAGTATGCCGACACTTATATCATGCTCGAACAAGTGGGACACCGCCTCGACCGTGAAGTGGAGCGCCTCTATGTGCAGTGCGAGGCCGAAGGATTGAAAGGCGTGGACATTACTCATGCCATTGAGGAGCGTATTGATTTGGCCAATGTGCTTAAGACATCGAGCAAGGAGTGGGACGGAGGTTACGTCATCTGCGGAATAACAGGAAGCGGAGAATCCTTTGCTGTACGCGACCCATGGGGTATTCGTCCTGCATTTTGGTACATGGATGACGAAATCATGGTGTTGGCTTCAGAGCGTCCGGTCATTCAGACAGCACTCAATGTGCCTGTCGAAAGCATCAACGAGTTGCAGCCGGGGCAGGCTATCCTGCTGAATAAAGCCGGAAAGATGCGTCTGGCGCAAATCAACCGGGCAAAGGAAAAGAAGGCATGCTCTTTTGAGCGTATCTATTTCAGCCGGGGCAGTGACATGGATATTTATAAGGAAAGGAAATTGCTGGGTGAGAAGTTGGTGAACCCTATCCTGAAAGCGATAGATTATGAGGTGGAGCACACCGTGTTCTCCTTCATTCCGAACACGGCGGAGGTGGCGTTTTATGGTATGCTCGAAGGATTCGATAATTATCTTAATGAGCTGAAGGTAAGAAAGATAGAGGAATTGGGACATAATCCCGGTCACGAGGAATTGGAGAAAATCCTTTCTTGGCGCATCCGCAGCGAGAAGGTGGCGATAAAGGATATCAAGTTGCGTACATTCATTGCCGAAGGTAACAGCCGTAATGACTTGGCAGCTCATGTGTACGACATTACATACGGAAGCCTGGTACCTCATGTGGACAATCTGGTGATTATAGACGACAGCATTGTGCGCGGAACAACGCTGAAACAGAGTATCATCAGTATTCTTGATCGTCTGAATCCCAAGAAGATTGTGATTGTATCTTCCTCTCCGCAGGTGCGTTATCCCGATTACTATGGTATCGATATGGCGAGCATGGATCAGTTTATCGCATTCAAGGCTGCCATCGAACTCTTGAAGGAGCGCGATATGAAAGATGTCATCGCGCGTGCTTACCATAAGTCGAAGAATCAGACGGGGTTGCCCAAAGAGCAGATGGTGAATTATGTGAAAGAAATTTACGCACCGTTCACTAATGAGGAGATTGCTGCCAAGATGGTGGAATTGCTCACTCCTAAGGGAACACGGGCAAAGGTGGAGATTGTTTATCAGACCTTGGATGGATTGCACGAAGCCTGTCCGTCGCACACCGGAGACTGGTACTTCAGTGGAGATTATCCCACACCGGGCGGTGTAAAGCTGGTAAATCAGGCATTTATAGACTATATAGAAAAGATATATCAATTCTAAGAGAACAAAATTCAAGATAGATTAAATGAGAAATGTAACATTGATTCTTGACGACGGGAGCCGTTTCTCGGGCAAGTCGTTCGGTTATGAGAAACCGGTAGCGGGTGAAGTGGTGTTTAATACCGCTATGACCGGTTATCCAGAGAGTTTGACAGATCCTTCATACGCGGGACAGTTGATGACCTTGACTTATCCGTTGGTGGGTAATTATGGTGTTCCTCCTTTCACTGTCGGGCCTAACGGACTTGCTGTTTTAATGGAAAGTGAACGCATACATGCCGAAGCCATTATTGTAAGTGACTACAGTGAGGAGTACAGCCATTGGAATGCAAAAGAAAGTCTTGCCGACTGGTTGAAGCGCGAGCAAGTGCCCGGCATTACCGGCATTGATACCCGCGAACTGACAAAGGTGCTTCGCGAACATGGGGTGATGATGGGGAAAATTGTGTTTGATGACGATCCCGATAATCAGCCCGAAGCCCGTTACGAAGGCATTAATTATGTGGATAAGGTTTCGTGCAAAGAAGTGATTCGTTACAATGAGGGAGCGGACAAAAAGAAAGTGGTTTTGGTGGATTGCGGTGTGAAAACCAATATTATCCGATGTCTGCTGAAGCGTGGCGTGGAGGTGATTCGCGTGCCTTGGAATTATGATTTCACAGGAATGGAATACGATGGATTGTTTATTTCGAACGGACCGGGCGATCCGGATACGTGTGATGAGGCTGTACAGAATATTCGTAAGGCGATGGCTCTGAGCGACAAGCCCATCTTCGGTATCTGTATGGGGAATCAGTTGCTTTCCAAAGCGGGAGGTGCCACCATCTATAAACTGAAGTATGGACACCGCAGCCATAACCAACCGGTACGCATGGTAGGAACGGAGCGTTGCTTCATCACCAGTCAGAATCATGGTTATGCAGTCGATAATAATACGTTGGGAAATGACTGGGAACCGCTGTTTATCAATATGAATGATGGTTCTAATGAAGGTATCAGACATAAATTCAAGCCTTGGTTTTCGGCACAGTTCCATCCCGAAGCTGCGTCAGGACCTACAGATACCGAATTTCTGTTTGATGAATTCGTGAAGCTATTATAAAACCGGTTGCCGTCATCGGGCACCCGATAAAAAAGAACATATATGAAAGACGAAATAAAGAAAGTATTATTATTAGGTTCCGGCGCCTTGAAGATTGGTGAAGCCGGAGAATTCGATTATTCAGGTTCGCAGGCTCTGAAAGCGTTGAAGGAGGAAGGTATCGAAACCATTCTGATAAATCCCAATATCGCGACGGTGCAGACTAGCGAGGGGGTGGCCGACCGGATTTATTTCCTTCCTGTCACTCCTTACTTTGTAGAAAAGGTGATTGAAAAGGAACGTCCCGACGGTGTGCTCCTTTCTTTTGGTGGGCAGACCGCCTTGAATTGCGGTGTGGCTCTTTATAAAGCCGGTGTCTTTGAAAAATATAACACGCGCGTGTTGGGTACTCCGGTGCAAGCCATCATGGATACCGAAGACCGCGAACTCTTCGTAAAGAAGTTGGATGAGATAGATGTCAAGACCATCAAAAGTGAGGCAGTGGAAACGATTGAAGATGCCCGCCGTGCCGCCAAGGAACTGGGCTATCCGGTGATTATCCGCGCTGCATATGCTTTGGGAGGCTTGGGCTCAGGTTTTTGCGATAATGAAGAAGAACTGAATGTCCTGGCCGAAAAAGCCTTCTCTTTCTCGCCGCAAGTGCTGGTGGAAAAGAGTCTGAAAGGCTGGAAGGAAGTGGAGTATGAAGTGGTCCGTGACCGTTATGATAACTGCATCACCGTTTGTAATATGGAGAACTTTGACCCGTTGGGCATCCATACCGGAGAGTCCATCGTCATTGCTCCTTCGCAGACTCTTACCAATGCGGAGTATCATAAACTTCGCGAGTTGGCTATCCGCATCATCCGTCACATCGGTATCGTGGGAGAATGCAATGTGCAATATGCGTTCGACCCCGAATCGGAGGACTACCGTGTCATAGAGGTTAATGCCCGTCTTTCGCGCTCGTCTGCATTGGCTTCCAAGGCTACAGGCTATCCGCTTGCTTTTGTTGCTGCCAAACTTGGTTTGGGTTACGGTCTGTTTGATTTGAAGAATTCCGTGACAAAGACCACCAACGCATTCTTCGAACCGGCCTTGGACTATGTGGTATGTAAAATACCACGCTGGGATTTGGGCAAGTTCCACGGTGTAGACCGTGAATTAGGCTCGTCCATGAAATCGGTGGGAGAAGTAATGGCAATCGGACGTACCTTTGAAGAAGCTATTCAGAAAGGATTGCGCATGATCGGTCAGGGTATGCACGGCTTTGTAGAGAATAAAGAACTGGTAATAGCCGATGTGGACAAGGCTTTGCGCGAGCCGACCGACAAGCGCATCTTCGTCATCAGCAAAGCCATGCGTGCGGGTTATACCGTAGACCAAATCCATGAGCTGACCAAGATAGATAAATGGTTTCTGCAAAAATTGCAGAACATAATGAATACCTCCAAGGAATTGCATGAATGGGGAAACAACCATAAGCAGATGGCCGATATGCCTGTTGATTTGCTTCGTAAAGCAAAGGTGCAGGGCTTCACTGATTTCCAGATTGCTCGTGCCATCGGGTTTGATGGCGACATGGAAGAGGGCAGCCTGTATGTCCGAACTCACCGCAAGCAGGCGGGTATCCTTCCGGTGGTGAAGCAAATTGACACGTTGGCTGCCGAATATCCGGCACAGACCAATTACCTGTATCTTACTTATAGCGGTGTTGCCAATGACGTGAAATATCTGGGCGACCATAAATCAATTGTCGTACTCGGCTCGGGAGCTTATCGCATCGGTTCATCGGTGGAGTTCGACTGGTGTGGCGTACAGGCATTACAGACTATCCGTAAGGAAGGCTACCGCAGCGTGATGATTAATTACAATCCCGAAACGGTATCTACCGACTATGATATGTGTGACCGCCTCTACTTTGATGAGCTGACTTTCGAGCGTGTGATGGATATTCTCGAACTGGAAAATCCGCATGGAGTCATCGTTTCCACCGGTGGTCAGATACCGAATAATCTTGCTCTCCGCCTGGACGGACAAGGAGTAAACATCCTCGGAACAAGTGCCAAGAGCATTGACAATGCCGAAGACCGTGATAAATTCTCGGCCATGCTTGACCGTATCGGAGTAGACCAGCCCGAATGGAGTGCATTGACTTCCATGGAAGATATTAATGCCTTTATTGACAAAGTGGGCTTCCCGGTATTGGTTCGCCCTTCATATGTGCTGAGTGGAGCTGCCATGAATGTATGTTCTAATCAGGAAGAGTTGGAACGTTTCCTGAAACTGGCTGCCAATGTATCGAAAAAGCATCCGGTAGTGGTGAGCCAGTTCATCGAGCACGCCAAGGAAGTGGAAATGGATGCCGTGGCACAAAATGGCGAAATTGTGGCATACGCTATCAGTGAGCATATTGAATATGCCGGAGTGCACTCGGGCGATGCCACCATTCAGTTCCCTCCGCAGAAACTATATGTGGAGACCGTTCGCCGCATCAAGCGCATCTCCCGTCAGATAGCCAAAGAATTGAATATATCGGGACCATTCAATATTCAATATTTGGCAAAGGATAACGATATCAAGGTAATCGAATGTAATCTCCGCGCTTCGCGAAGCTTCCCCTTTGTGAGCAAAGTGCTGAAGATAAACTTTATCGAGCTGGCAACGAAAGTCATGCTCGGCCTTCCGGTAGAGAAGCCTAACAAAAATCTTTTTGAATTGGATTATGTCGGAATTAAAGCGAGTCAGTTCTCATTCAACCGTTTGCAAAAAGCCGACCCGGTGCTGGGTGTGGATATGGCCTCTACCGGTGAGGTGGGCTGTATCGGTTCTGATACCTCGTGTGCTGTCCTGAAAGCCATGCTTTCCGTTGGATATCGCATTCCCGAAAAGGGCGTGTTACTGTCCACCGGTAATGCCAAGCAGAAAGCCGATACCTTGAATGCTGCCCGTATGTTGCAGAAGAAAGGGTATAAACTTTATGCCACCGGTGGCTCTTCCAAGTTCCTGACCGAGAACGGTGTGGAGAATACCCGCGTGTACTGGCCCAGCGAAGAAGGACAGCCTCAAGCACTGGATATGCTTCATAAGAAGGAGATAGATATGGTGGTCAACATTCCCAAGAACCTGACTGCCGGCGAACTGGACAACGGCTATAAAATCCGTCGTGCTGCCATCGACTTGAATATTCCCTTGATAACCAATGCTCGTTTGGCAAGTGCGTTTATCAATGCATTCTGCACCATGACCATAGACGACATTGCCATCAAGAGTTGGGAAGAATACAAGTAATCAGTTTTTCGTCCATTATTTATCCATCGTAGCGTTAGGTAATTATACCTACCGCTGCGGTGGATATTTAGTAAGATTGAATTTAACGGTAAATATTCCGATGATTCTTTCTTTTGTTCATGGAAAGTGTTTATATTTGACCCATAAGTAATTATAAACTTATTTGGTATGTTGGGGCAAGAGAAAACAAGGGAATTATTGGAGCAGGAGCTTGAGAGGTTACGAAACGAAAATCATCGGCTCAAAGAGGAACTGACCTCTTTGAAAGAAAAAGAAACGAATCAGAGTTTTAAGGAGAAGTATGCAGTGAGGATTCTGGAGTCTTTGCCGGATATGCTCACAGTGTTTAATCATGAAGGGACAGGTATAGGGGTGGTGTCCAGTGAAGAAACCAATCATGTGGGAGTTCCCAATAGTGCTTTTGCCGGTATGCATATGCGCGACATGATACCCGAGGAGGCATATCACAATGTTTATAATAATCTTCAGAAAGTGATTGCGACGGGCAAAGGTTCTACAGCCCATCACGAACTGGATGTTAATGGTGCACATCATTATTACGAAAACCGTATCTTTCCTTTGGATGAAGAGTATGTGTTAATCATGTGTCGTGACATCAGCGAGCGGGTGGTTACACAAAAGAATCTGGAAGTGTTTAAGCGCGTGCTTGATAAGGTGAGTGACAGCATTTTGGCTGCTTCTACTGATGGTACTTTGGTGTATGCCAATAAGCAATTCATTGAAGAATATGGTGTGAAAGGCGAACTGGGTGTACAGAAAGTCTATGATTTGCCGGTTTCTCTTCATACAAAAGAGATATTTGAAAAACGAGTGCAGGAAATACGTGATAACGGGGGCAACATGGGATATCATGCCCGGTATACCCGGGTGGGGGAAGTAAAAGAACGTGTGCATCAGGTGTCCACTTTCATAATGGAAGATGGGCAGGAAGAGATTGTATGGTTCTTCACTCAGGACATTACGGATGTAATTAAGAATAGGGATGAATTGCGCGAACTGAATTATCTGCTGGATGCCATCTTGAATAATATTCCGGTATATATGTTTGTAAAAGACCCGGAAGATGATTTCAGATATTTGTATTGGAACAAGGCACTCGCCAATCATTCCAAAATTCCGGCATCGCGTGCATTGGGACGTACCGATTTCGAGATATTTCCGGAAAGGTCGGATGCGGAGAAATTTCATCAGGATGACTTGGAACTGATGCGTACCGGAGAGCGGCTGGAGATGCAGGAAACCTATGTGACCGCTGCCGGTGAGACGCGCATTGTTCAGACTCTGAAGACGCATATTCCGCTTGTAGGGCGTGTGCCTCTTATTATAGGCATTTCGTGGGATATTACTAATGTGCAGAATATAGAACAGGAGTTGATTCAGGCACGTATCAAGGCAGAGCAGTCCGACCGTCTGAAGAGTGCTTTTCTGGCTAATATGAGTCATGAAATACGCACTCCCCTGAATGCCATTGTAGGTTTCTCAAGATTGATGACTACTACCGACAATCGGGAGGACGAGAAGCTTTATTCCGAAATCATCAATCAGAATTCAGACGTATTGTTGCAGCTGATTAATGACATTCTTGATTTGTCTAAAATAGAGGCAGGGACATTTGAATACATCAAGCAGCCTATGGATTTAGGTGAGATGTGCCGTAATGTTTATGAAATCCATAAAGGTCGTGTGCAGGAAGGGGTGACACTGACTTTGGATAATGAGAATGACAGCTTGATGATTAACGAGGATAAGAATCGCATATTGCAACTCATTACCAATTTGATAACCAATGCGATTAAGTTTACTTATGAAGGTGAGATTCATTTTGGTTTCAAGTTGAAGAAGGATTATATAGATTTCTATGTGAAGGATACTGGCATAGGTATCTCTGAAGAAAAATTATCTCATATCTTCGGTCGTTTCGTCAAGTTGAATTCTTTTGTTCAAGGAACCGGACTGGGACTTGCTATTTGTCAGATGATTGTAGAAAAGATGGGCGGCGCTATCACGGTGGAATCTGAACTTCATGAAGGTTCTACGTTCCGCTTTACTATTCCGTATGATATGTATAACAAGCAGGAGAAGTTTAAAAAAAATGCGGAAAGAGAACAGCACTTGAAAGTGGCCATTAAGTCATTGCAATTGCGCACCCTGTTAGTGGCGGAAGATGTGGATAGTAATTTTTTACTCATGAACACTGTTCTTGGCAAGAAGTATAAGCTGATACGTGCCCGGGATGGTCGTGAGGCTGTCGATATGTATAAGGAGAATCATCCCGATTTGATATTTATGGATATAAAGATGCCCTATATGGATGGCTTGGAAGCTACTCGTCTGATTCGCGGTTATTCGAAGGATATTCCTATTATTGCGTTGACAGCTTTTGCCTTCGAGTCGGACAGGGAAAGGGCAATAGAGGCGGGATGCAACGATTATTTAACTAAGCCTGTATCGCAGGAAGCTATAGAGAAGATATTGGATAAGTATTCATTGTAAGTCTTTTCGAAAGAGGAACTAGAACCCTCCACAAAATAAAAAAGCTATATCACACTCTGTTTTGAGTATTGATATAGCTTTTTTTAATTACTGCTGGGGGCAGTGAAGTCTCTTAGAACTTACAAACGTTCAGTTTCTTGTCAACCAATAATCCGTCAATCATCTTCAGATTGAAGTTTACTCTTTGTTTAGCTTTTAATTTCAAGATAAACAAGTCATTGGTTCCTTCGAGTGAAGGTTTATTGCCGATATTGACGAAAGTTGGATACAATGCTTTTGTGCCATTGGTGTGAAGGCGGTCATAAGTAAAGTTTTCCATCTCTTTCATGCTAACCGGTTGTACACCGACAAATTCAAACTTCTGCTGGTCATAAGGCAAAGCGAAGCTCAGTGCATTGACAGATTTAAGGTCTATACCTTTCACTATCATTTCAATGACTTCATCCTTGTTATAACTACGTTTGGCAGTGCTCATTTCGATTCTTCCGCTTACTTTTTCAGTTTCATTGCTTTCGTCTACACCATCTTCCAACTGAGTGGCTACTACCGAGATATCATAAGCGTCAATCAAATCATTCTTGTTGATATCACCATTGCTGATGTAACCTTCAAAGTCGCCGTCGCCTTTACGCAAACCGGTGTAGTTGGTATAAGAAGTCAAGTCGTTGTTGTCAATCTTACCGTCATTGTTGATGTCGCCTGGCAAGTAACTTTCAGTTCCGGGAACTTTGAATACATACAGTTCACGACCGGAGCCATAATTGCCAACACCTTCTGTTACAGAAAGTTTGATGTAACGTGCAGTCGGACGTTCTGTGAATGTAAATACTTTCACCTCATCCTTGCGGTTCCATTCAAATGCACCGGCTTCAGTCCAGTGTTCTTTGTCCATACTATATGAAACGGTTCCTTTCAACAATGTTCCGTTGCCTCCGTCCTTACGGCTCAGATAGTGGAATTTATCCAATTGGTTGACACTTCTCAAGTCAATAATCATGTCGAACGGCAAAGCATTGGCTCTGTACTTGGTGTGCCACATATCACCCATTTCGGCAAAGTCGAAGAGACGATCAATTTCAAATCCTTCTTGTGATTTGGCTGTCACTTCACCCTTAATGCCTCGGATAGCAAATTCCAATGGGTTAGATTTTGTCTTGGCTGTAAAGCTTGCCCAGTCTGATTGACCGTCTTTGTTTACGGCACGAATCTTGAAGTCATAAGTTGTTTCGGCTTCCAATCCTTCAAATAGCAGTTCTGTATCTTTGATGGTGCTGTAAAGAATACCATTCAATTCTATTTCATAATAGTCTGCATTGGCTACCGGAGTCCATGTTGGTTTCAGCGTATAAGCTTCCGTATTTTCGGCGGTTACTTCGGCTTTCGGAGCTGTCAACGAGCCCGAAGTGACGCGGTAAGTATCGGCCGGTGCGTAACGGAATCCGCTGACTGTTACGTTAATCTGATTAGTGGTAACATCCATTGGAGCCAGCTTGATGAGAAGTTGAGGATTCTTAACGATGGTTACCTTTTCAAACTCACTTCCCGGAGTAGCAAATTTATTCAGGTTGGGAGCAGCATCGTAGAAGTATACGTTCTGTCCGTTTTGGAATTGTTCCAGAGATGCAACTTCGGTCAGCTTAATCTTGCTTTTTCCTGCTTTGGCAGAGATAGCTTTGGGCTTTTCGGTTACATTGATTCTGAACTCAGTGGCTTTTTCTTTCACGAAGCCGTCAAAGTTACCCTGAGTGCGGTGTACGGTGATGAGCACTTCGTTTTTGGGAGTAACGTTCGATTCAATGAAAGTGGTTACACCCTTACCGTCTTTATATGCTTCGGTGATACCGTCATCGTCATATTCCACGGTCATGGTGTGTTTATTGGGGTACATTTCATAAATGCGCAGACCCTTGTTGATTTCACTCACGTTATTGTTCGGGTTAGTCATCGGGATGATGGCTCCGTTCTTGACAAATACGGGGAGTTTCCACAGAGGAGCAGCGAAGTTATTGATAACGCGTCCGCCTTCATATTTCTCGCCGGTGAAGTAATCGATCCATTCGCCTTCGGGCAGATAGATACCGTTGCGGATATCATTGCCTTCGGCATCTGCTTTGGTATTTTGATAAATAGGTGCCACCAGGAAGTCGGTTCCATACATATATTGGTATTTGGTGGCGCTGCCCATCGTATAGTCGTTCGGGAATTCGAGGAACATGGCTCTGATGATAGGCATTCCGTCTACAGCTTCTTTGGCAAAGCTGTAAGCATATGGCATCAGCTCTGATTTCAGCTTCAGATACATACGGTTGATAGAGGTTGCCGGTTCACCCAAGGCATGAGGATACTTTTCGTTGCTGCCCCAGCCGTCCATATTGAGCTCCATCGGTGTCCATGTCTTCCACTGAAAATCGCGGATATTCACGGCCGGGTTCTTTCCGCCAAAGATACCATCCATATCGGAAGTGATATTAGGTTGTCCCGAAAGGCCCGAACCGATATAAGTCGGGATATGGAAGCGGATGTATTCCCATTCGCCGCCGGTCTGGTCACCCGACCATACACCTGCATAGCGTTGAGTTCCTGCCCATCCGTCCAATGAGATGATAAACGGACGTGCGTTGTTGCCATAATAAGGCATGATTTTACCCACATCGGCCACACCGTTCAAGCCGAATGAATAGCCTGCGCCTACCCATGCAACATCTGTTTTCAGAACACGCACACCGGCGTCTCTTACTTCTTTCACGATATCACGCTGAAGCAATGCACTGATTCCTTCTTTGGGATGGAGGTCGGATTGTGTCCAAAGCCCGATTTCCACTCCGTTCTTGCGGGCATAGTCACCCAGTTCTTTCAGGTTTTGGATATTGCCGTCCAATGTTTCGGTTTGTCCATATCCGGCTCCGTAACCGTCATTAGGGAGCAACCAGCCCAAAGGCATATCATGGTTCTTATAACGGTCTATCACAGCACGTGCCGAGAATTGGTAATTGTTTTTTTCACCGTTCAAAGATTCCTTGATACCGCCATTGTCCTTTTGGCTTTCCTTATAACGTTTTCCATCTTCAAACAAGATTCCCTTTTCGTCCTCTTTCCAATAGTCGCGGTTGTATGCATTCAGGTGTCCCTGATAGAAGCCGAACTTGGGTAATAATACCGGATTACCGGTGAGTTGGTAGAAGTCGTTCAATAAAGCAACGGCACCGTCACTCACCATGTAAAAGACATCCAGATAATCTGTTTCGTGAGATAGTTTTACTTTTCCTTTTTCTTCTGCACCAAAGTCGTATTTACCTTTCTTGAAGGTATGCCACATCACGCCGTATCCGTTGGTAGACCAATAGAAAGGAGTAGGAGAAGCTACGCCTCCATCTGTCCAGCTATTTTGGTTTTCGATAGCAATTGCTTTCCCTTTGTGTGAGAATCTTCCGTTTTGCACACCACCTCCGTAGAAATATTCTTTCGGATTTTCTTTCAGGGTGATGGTTACTTTATCTTTCTCAAACGAAACGGGAGCAAGTTCTTCCACTACTACCTTGCCGGTTTTAAGGTTGGTGATTTTCAGTAACGAAGTGGCTTTGTCAATCTGTATGCTGATATGTCCGGTTGTGATACTGATTGTGCTTCCATTGTCGTCAATGTCCAACTTTGACAATGACATTCTGGGATTGTCTACCAATATCTGTGCTTCGGGTTTGGCTTCCGGATTTCGGATGATTCCACCGGCATTATCTTGAAAGACTCTGAAGATATTATCACCGTAAAAATCCAGTGTCATGCGTTGGTTGTTGGCAAACAAAACTTCGACAGCTGTCGGATTGAGTCTTTTGATGCCCACAATTTGAGGACTCGGAAGAGCAGTTTCACTTGCGACATACGTTCGTTGGGCAGCCTGCACGGGTGCACCTGCCAGAACAAGTGGAAATGCCAAGGCAAGTAGTGCCGCTTTTTTCCCTTTGTGGTGTTGGTTAGTGGTATTTTTCATAATAAACTATGATTAAATTAGAATATTGTTTTAATTTATTCGGTAAAGATAAAGCGTAATATTGATAAACAGGCAGGTTTTTAAGAAAAAATTAAGTATATCTTTTAAACTTTTGTATTCGGGAGGGCGAAAAGGCTGCCTTTAAGGTAGGCGTGTCTGTAGATAAGGATGGAGTACGTTTTTTTATGTTTGGTTATTTTTATATATAAACAAGAAGGTGTGTTAAAATTCCTCTATGATAACAACGTAACAGTTGCTTTGGAATTTTGACACACCTCTTTATTACTTTCCGAATGGCATTGCAGCTGTGTTTCGGGAGGTTTTCGGTTTTATCGTTTATTTAACTTCGATTACCTTTGTTGCTTTTTCCTTTTCTTCAGGAGTCCGTTTCGGTAATTCGATAGTCAGGACACCGTCATTCACTTTGGCGTCTATTTTATCCTTATCTACATCATCCGGCAGAATCAGGGTTTGTTGGAACTTAGAGTAAGAGAATTCGCGGCGCAGATAACGGCTTTCTTCCTTGCCTCCTTTGTCGCCTTCTGTAGATTCTGTTTTCTTTTCCATAGAGATGACCAAATCATTGTCCTCATTGATATGGATTTGGAAATCTTCTTTTTTCATTCCCGGAGCGGCAACTTCTACTTTATACTCTTTTTCTGTTTCGATAACATTAATGGCCGGTGCTGTCGGGTTGGCTTTTACCATCCAGTCATTGTTCAAGAAATCGTTAAAAATACTTGGCAACCAAGTTTGGTTGGCTCTTCTTACTGGCATCATAATCTTAATCTCCTTTTGGTTTATGGTTAAACATTTTAGTTACTTTTGAACTCCGGCTTCTTTCGATTCCGTCATTCACTACTCATAATGCAAACACCATACCTTTAGTTCGATTTCCCGTGTGCTATATTCCGCTCTTTTAAACCTATAAAACCTTTCTTAAAGGTCAGGGGTAAGACTTTAAGAGAGGATAGAACTATTTAAACGTTGACACCGACAGGCTGCTGCCAAAATGTAATTTTCAAGGACATATTGGCAGCTATTGGGCTTCTGTAAGTTTGAATCTCATACGGAAAATACCTTCTTTATAATCGTAACTGATGATTTTGAATATACCTATTTGCGAAGTGTTTTCCACATGCAGACCGATGCAGAGGCATTCATCATAGTCGCCCACGTGCACCACTCTCACGGTTTCGGAGGCATGGTCGGGCAGACGTTTTAGGTCAAACCGTCCCACGGCTTCCTCTTGTGTAATGAATTCCGTGGTGATTGGCAGATTTTTTTTTAAAGTCTCATTCACAATTTTTTCTATGCGGTTTATCTCCTCTTTGGTGGGGCAGGTAGGTAATGCGAAATCTAATTTGCTTTTCTTGCGTTCGATATGTGCCGACACTGCACGCTCGCAGCCAAAGAGGTTTACCATTGTTCTGTTTACGATATGCTCCGTGGTATGCATGGGGGCGATGGATGCATCCTGAAATTTGGGAGCTGCTTGGTTTATTTCCATAATAAATTTATTTTATTGTGTTTGGATATTCAAAGATTATCTGCTTTTGCCGGATATTTCTGTCTATTGTTTTTGTTTAATCCTTCCATTGCTTTATTTCTTTCTTTAAGATGCTGTATACATTGAGGTTGACAAACTTCTTTGTATACATCAGTTCCCCGTCGCGTTCAGTTCCTTCCAGGTGGAAGCCGAGTCTTTGCGGGATGGCATTGCTGGGAGTGTTTCCTTCGGCGCAACGGATTTGGATGCGGTTCATGCCTCGTTCTTCGACGGCAATCCGGCAGAGATGGCGCACACATTTGGTCATGATTCCCCGGTGCTGGTATTTGGGCAGAAGCCAATAACCAATTTCTGTACGCAAGTTTGCTGCATCGGAATAATGAAAACCTATCAGTCCGCACACTTCTTGTTTCTCTTCAATAATATAAATGAAGTCCCGACGGGCACGCGGAACTCGGAGCACGGAGCTCAGAAATGCTTTTTCTTCTTCCGCAGTCAGAAATGTGACGAACGGGAGCCATTCCTGCAAGTACTCGCGGTGCAAATGAATGGCATTGTATATTTTTTGTGAATCACTTATGCGTACTTCCCGAATCGTTATGTTATCGGTAATATTGGTTTTCATGGTGAATCTGAATTTAGTTCGCCAAAGATAAATCATTTTTTTGTGAAAAGGAATAAACAAAGTGTTTTCTTTGGAGGAAGATATGAGTGACACGGATTTCACGCAGTGGGGAAGAGGAAATCGTGAAACCCGTGTCTGAAAGGGAAAGACCGGCTGTTTTGAGTCTTTTCTTAATTTCTATAAGGTGGGTGTCTGAAATAGGAATACGAAAGACTTGCTGTCTTTCAAATCCTTGACGGCATTTCCGGCATATATTTCTCCGTGTGTCAAAGACAGTTTTTTTATCTTCGCTTTCGGACTGAAATCTATTTCTTTCAAGTCGAGCCAAAACAGATTGGGAGTCAATACATTGTCAAAATAGTACACCTTGTTCTTTTGGTCGCAAACCGAACGCCAACGTGTAGATGAGATGTGAGGCTTACCGGGAGTGGTGATGCCGAAGGGAACAGATACATTTCTCATCACACTCAGTACACTTGGGACGGCAATGCGTGCGTCGGGAGTCTGCGGGATGGCATGAATATAGAATGATGCACGCACAAAACGGTCACTTGAACGGTTTGTACCAGGTAGCATTTGCAAGCCTCCTATCTCTTTCCAATAGTCGTTGATGGCCAGTTGTGATGAATATTTGGGCGAGTTTGTCATAACCTGATATTCTTTTCCTTCGTGTATTTCCAACTTTCCGTCCAGATACTCCAGCACAGCCGTATTCCCTGTATTGTCGGTGATAGCCAGGTGTAAAGTGGAGGCTGAGCCGTTGGGCATTTGAGGTGCGTCAATTCGGAATATCTCTTTTTTGAGTTCATCTACCGCCTCCCGCACAGTGGCGAAATTGTCGAGCACATATTGTGTCCAGATACTGATTCCCATTACCGGACGTTTGTCTCCGAGACGCTTGTACACTGATTCGGGAAGAAATAAAAGGCTGGCTACTAATCCCTTTTCATTCATTCCGTCACATGTGCCGATGTCATATCCTGTAGCGATGACACTGCCGTATTTCGAAGTCCATGTCACCGTCTCTCCCTTGTTATATCCTGCTCTTTGGATACCTCTCGGAAAGACGTACAGATTACTCATGATATCCTCTTTCCAGTCCATGGTACGTCCGGTGACAATCAGATTGTCGGGTCCGATGTATACAGCCCGGGTGCACGCTTCTATTCGCTGTATGTGAATGGATAGCATAATGGTTAATGCGATTAGCGCAATGTTTTTTGTTCTCATTTTTTTATATTAAAAGATTATTGTTTATTCATAAAACAGATATCGGGTGTGGCTTGTTTAGGCGGAGGCAGTAAAATAAGCAAATCATCGGATAATATAAAACCACCTGTAAAAACATGGGAGTGAGTATTGTGGCACTGTTCAGTAGCTTCTTTGGGAGCAGTCATTATTCTTGGGGATTTAACATATGAATCGAACACCTGTCCCCTGATGTTGTCTCCTCCGGTTTTCAACCCCTGCATGCGTTTTTTGAGCTTCCTACGTCGTTTCATTAGCCGAACCAAGCGTTTTCGTCCTTCCGGTTATGCCTGTCTGTCCGTCGAATTACTACAGTCTCCGGCGGCGGACTGTATAGTC
>ERZ773194.2567-NODE-2567-length-17005-cov-8.123186_pt1 | contig 17005 bp, 9 predicted proteins | sample MGYA00511240_ERZ773194 | MGnify/ENA primary metagenome ERZ773194 (study PRJEB29015, sample SAMEA2737774) | human gut metagenome | biome: human gut; feature: human-associated habitat; material: faeces | place: China | collected 2012 ... | reverse complement strand
GAGGCATCAATGTTGCCGGAGCCGGTGCCGCCGGCCACGCCGATAAAAATGGTATTCATGGGGAACGCCTCCCTTGCAGTATTCCCCTCTATTATAGGAAGTCATCCCCCGAAAAGCAAGAAAAGATGTAAAAAAATGATGAATTTCCAGCATTTTCAGTTGACGGGACGGCTGTTTTTGGAGTATGATAGCAAAGTATTATCAAGAGTATGTCCTTTGGAGGGAAAAACAGCATGAGCCTGATCAAGTGTAATAAATGCGGAGAAGTGTACTCCGACAGCTATAAAAAGTGTCCTTTCTGCGTGGAAGATGAAGAATACTACAACGGTAAAGTGAAAAAGCGCGGCCACCGCCAGATGGAGAAGCGGAAAAAGGCGCCCAGCGTTGTGGGCCCGGTACTGGTGCTGGCGGTGCTGGTGCTGGCGGGCATTCTGGTGTGGGCCTTTGCCGGTGACACCGTGCGGGGCTGGTTCGGCGGCGACAAGCAGCCGGAGGACGTTGACCCCGGTACGACGCAGAACCAGCCGGTCAATACGCCGGTGGACAACGAGCCGGTGGTCAAGGCACTGGCGCTGGATCACATGTCCCTGCTGATGGCGCCCGGTGAATCGGAGAAGCTGACCGCCACCGGCGGCTCCGACGGCGCAGGCATCGGCGGCGGCTTCAAGGGCAACGGCAATAACATCGTCATCACCGGCGGCGAGGTCAATGCCACAAGCAACGGCTGCGGCGCGGGCATCGGCGGCGGAGGAGGAGGAGATGGCAGCGACATCACTGTTTCGGGCGCTGCGAAGCTGAAGGTGCAGGGCGGCGTTGGTGACTACTACGGAGCGGGCGCAGGCATAGGCAACGGCGGCAGCAGCGACGAACGCGCAATCCCGGTAACCGGCGCAGAGGTCGTGCCGGACACCTCCGGCCTGACGACGAACGGAAGCATAGAGTATTACGCCCCCGGCGCGGACATGGAAAAGGATAAGCCGGAAAAAACCACGGTCGGCACCCTTTCCCCGCAGGAGAAGCCAATCGAGCCCATCGAGCCCGCCGTGCCCGAGCAGCCTGAGGCGGAGCGCGGCGCGGACGCCCCCCTCTACCGCGTGACCGATAAGGACGGCAGGGACATTGCCTACACGGCCGAGCAAAAGGGCGGCGTGCTGACCGTCACCGTTGACGAGGACTTCGCCATTCTCACGGGCAGACTCAGCGGCCTCCGCACCCTCAAGGCGCAGGGCGTGGAGAAAATCATTTTTGTCACCAGGGGCGCAGCGTCAGCTTTCCAGCTCTCCGATTTGACGGAAAAGGGCGAAAGCAGCGAGGCCTACCGCCTCACCCACGACACCAAGGCCGTCACGTTCACCCTAGGCGACAAAATGACCGACGTGAGCGCCATTCTCACAAAGCCGTAAGGGAAATCTCCAAATTCATACAGACGGGCAGGCAAAGATTGTGCCTGCCCGCCTTGTCTGCCAACCGTCGCGGCTATCATTGGGAAAAACAAGAAATCCGAACCCCTGACCGATTGCGGTCTAAGGTTCGGATTTCTTATGTTTGGTGGACCTGAAGAGACTCGAACTCTCGACCTCTCGGATGCGAACCGAACGCTCTCCCAGCTGAGCTACAGGCCCATGGGGTACTTGCACATTATAGCGCGGTGGGAAAAGATTGTCAAGAAAAAACTTGCGGGATTTTCAAATCCATGGTATACTTCCCGGGATAGAATTTCCGATCATCTCTTTCACACCACCCAACGATCGCAAAGGAGCAGTAAACATGAAATCAATCCCCGAAATTCTGGCCGAGGAATTGGGTCAGAAGCTGGAATATGTTCAGAATGTGGTGAACCTCATGGACGAGGGCAACACCATTCCCTTTATCGCCCGCTACCGCAAGGAAATGCACGGTGCCATGGACGACACGACGCTGCGGAATCTGGAGACCCGCCTGACCTATCTGCGCAACCTTCAGGAGCGCCGGGACGAGGTAAAAAAGTCCATCGAAAATCAGGGCAAGCTGACGCAGGAGCTGTCCGACGCCATCGACAGCGCCGCCACCATGGCGGAGGTGGAAGACCTGTACCGCCCCTACAAGCAGAAACGCCGCACCCGCGGCTCCATCGCCCGGGAAAAAGGGCTTGCGCCTCTGGCCGAGGCCATTTTCGCTCAGGACGGACAAGACCCCGCCGTGCTGGCCGAGGGCTATATCGATCCGGAAAAGGGTGTCAATTCCGTAGAAGAAGCCTTACTGGGTGCCAATGACATCATTGCCGAAGATCTTTCCGACGACGCCGACATCCGCAAGTCTCTGCGGGAGCTGGTGATGCGCCGGGGAATGCTGACCTGCACTGCCGCCGAGGACGCGGAGGCCGACGGCGTTTACAAGCTCTATTACGATTTCTCCCAGCCCATCTCCCGGGTGCTGGATCATCAGATCCTCGCCATGAACCGGGGCGAAAAAGAGGGCGTTCTCAAGCCCAACGTCATTCTCGCGGGCAATGAGGGCGCCGCGCTGGTGTGCCGTGCCGCCTTGAAGCCCACCATGCAGGTCTCCGCCTTCGTCCGCGCCGCCGCTGAGGACGCCTATGAGCGGCTGATCTTCCCCTCCATCCAGCGGGAGGTGCGCAGCGACCTGTCCGACCGGGCGTACGCGGGCGCTATCCACAATTTTGCCCTGAATCTGAAGCCGCTGCTGATGCAGCCCCCTGTCAAGGGCTTCGTCACCATGGGTCTTGACCCCGGATACCGCAACGGCTGCAAGGTCGCCGTGGTGGACGCCACCGGCAAGGTTCTGGCCACCACCGTGGTCTATCCCACTTTCAGCGAGCGGAAAAAGCAGGAAGCCATTTCCTCCCTGTCCGTCCTCATGCGCAAATACGGCGTCAGGCACATCGCCATCGGCAACGGCACCGCCTCCCGTGAAACCGAGGCCATGACCGTAGAGCTGCTGAAATCCTTCCCGGAGGCCAGCTACATGATCGTCAGCGAAGCGGGCGCTTCCGTCTACTCCGCCTCTCCCCTTGCGGCGGAGGAATTCCCCGATTACGACGTCAATCTCCGCTCCGCCGTGTCCATCGCCCGGCGGCTGCAGGACCCCCTTGCCGAGCTGGTGAAGATCGACCCCAAGGCCATCGGCGTGGGACAGTACCAGCACGACTGCCCCCAGAAGGAGCTGGACGCCGCCCTTGGCGCTGTGGTGGAGGACTGCGTCAACGCCGTGGGCGTGGACGCCAACACCGCTTCCCGGAGCCTTTTGCAGCAGGTTTCCGGTCTGACCGCCACCACGGCGAAGAATATCGTCGCCTATCGGGAAGAAAACGGCCCCTTCACCAGCCGCGCCCAGCTGAAAAAGGTTCCCAAGCTCGGCCCGAAAGCCTTTGAGCAGTGCGCCGGTTTCCTCCGTATCCCCGAAAGCAAGGAGATTCTGGACAACACCGGCGTCCATCCGGAGTCCTACGCCGCCGCAAAGGCGCTGCTGAACCTTCTGGGCTGCAAAAAGGGCGACGATTTCTCTGCCCTGACGGAAAAGCTGAACGCCTACGGCCTGAGCAAGGCCGCTGCGGAATGCGCCGTGGGCGAGCCGACGCTGCTTGACATTGCGAAGGAGCTGAGCAAGCCCGGCCGCGACCCCCGTGACGAGCTGCCCGCCCCCATTCTGCGCAAGGACGTGCTGGAAATGAAGGACTTAAAGCCCGGCATGGAGCTGACCGGCACGGTGCGCAACGTCATTGACTTCGGCGTTTTCGTGGACATCGGCGTCCATCAGGACGGTCTGGTGCATATTTCCGAGGTCTGCGACCGGCGTCTGCGCCACCCCAGCGAGGTGGTCAAGGTCGGCGACGTGGTAAAGGTGGTCGTCCTGAACGTGGACGAAAAGCGCCACCGTATCAGCCTTTCCATGAAACAGGCAAAATGATAAATCGGCTGCCGTGGGAAACCCGCGGCAGCCGAAATTTTATGCTTCGTGGATGTAGAGTCTGGTCGGCTCCGACTCCCCGTCGCCCTGCGCCATGCACAGGAAGCGCCAGCCGTAGCGCTCATAGAAAGACGTATGGTCGGTCACCAGATACAGTACCGGCACGCCCCTGCCCTTCATGTCCTCGCAGACGAAGTGCAGCATTTCCCCGGCGATGCCCCGGCAGCGGCGGTCTTCCTCCACGTACACCGCGCAGACGTTGGGAGACAAGTCCTTGCGGTCGTGGAAGTCGTTCTCGATGACGCCCAGACCGCCGATGATCCTGCCATCCTCCACCACGGCATACCACTGGGGGACGGCGCTCTCCCCTTTCAGGCAGGCGTCCATGCTGTCGAGGTACGCCTGCTTGGGAATGCCCCATTTTTCGTGGAACCATTGCGCCATGGATTCCTTATATTCCGGTCTGTCGGTCAGACGGGTGATCTTATGCTGTTCCATAGTTCCTCCGCAAAGTATTATTTTATGCTACTATAGCATATTCTGTCATCCCTGTCAAGCGTCCAAAGCCGTCCGTTTTCAGCTTCATTATTCCCGGAAGTTCCGTAAAACCGCAACTTTTCCCCCTATGCTTGACTTTATCGCCGTTTTGTTGTATAATTTCTTGAAATTCCATTGGAATGGAGCAGTTTTATGAAGAAGTTTATCCGCGTTCTGGTGCCGCTCCTGCTTGCGGTGCTGATCATCGCCAGCATCGGCTGGTACCTGTTTACCTATGACCGGGGGTTCACCCGGGATTTCCTGCTGACCCAGGCTCGATACAATGACCTCCACGGCAATTCCCGCCTGTCCTCATGGTTCTATGACCTTGCCTACAACTTCTCCCACCACGACGAGAACGTGGCCATCGAGCTGGCGAACCTGTATAAGGCCGACGACAACTACACGAAAGCCGAGTACACCCTGACCAATGCCATCAACTCCGAACCCAGCGCCGAGCTGTTCACCGCCCTGTGCAAGACCTACGTGGAGCAGGACAAACTGCTGGACGCCGTCTCTCTGCTGGACAAGATCACGAACCCGGATATCAAGGCCAAGATCGAGGCGCAGCGGCCTGACGCCCCCATCAGCAACTACGAGCCGGGCTACTACAGCCAGTATATCGACGTCACCCTGTACGCCGCCGGGAAGCTCTACTACACCACCAACGGTGAATACCCCTCCGTGAAGGACCCCGTTTACGAAAGCCCCATTACCCTCCCTGCCGGTGAGACGACCATTTACGCCATCGCCGTGGACGATAACGGTCTTGTCAGTCCCCTGACGGTTCTGGGCTACACTGTGACCGGCGTCATTGAGGAAGTCAAATTCGCCGACCCGGCCGTGGAAGCGGCTCTGCGGGAGCTGACCGGCACAAGAGACGGCGACAGCGTCTACACCAGCCAGCTATGGCAGATCACGGAATTCACCGTCCCCGAGGACACGAAGGTCTACACCGACCTGACGTTCATGCCCTATCTGGAAAAGCTGACCATCGCCAATCAGGACATCGACAGTCTTGAGAGCCTGTCTTCTCTGACCAAGCTTACGTCTCTTGACCTCAGCGGCAGCCGGTTCAGCCCGGACGATCTGACCGTCATTGCGGAACTTCCCGCCCTGACCGAGCTGAGCATGGTAGAATGCGGCCTGAGCACCATCGAAAAGCTGTCCGGCGCAAAGAGCCTTACCTATCTGAATCTGGGCGAGAACACCATCCGGAATCTGGACGTACTGTCCTCCATGACCACGCTGACCGAGCTGAATCTCCAACACAACGCCGTGACCAGTCTCGACGCATTGGACGGTCTGAGCAATCTGCAAACGCTGGACGTTTCCTACAACGCCCTGACTACCCTCGCCCCCGTTTCCAGCTGCGCCCGACTGACGACGCTGGTAGCTGACAACAACCAGATCATAAGTCTGGACGGCGTGAGCAGCTTACAGGTGCTGACCCGTCTGTCCGTGAACCACAATGCGCTGACGGATGTCTCTCCCATTTCCGTCTGCACGACGCTGGTTGAGCTGGATATCTCCAACAACACCCTGACGGACATCTCCGCCCTCTCCACGCTGGTCAATCTGGAGCGGTTCAGCTTTGCCTCCAATCAGGTCACGGCGCTCCCCGAATGGCCGGAGGGCTGCAAGCTCCAGACCATTGACGGCTCTTACAACGCGTTGACCAGTCTGGACAATCTGAGCAAGATGGAAGCCCTGACCTATATCTATATGGATTACAACCAGATCAGCAACATTGATTCCCTCGCCGACAGCTATTGTCTGGTGCAGGTGAACGTGTTCGGCAATCCCATTTCCGACGTCGCGTCCCTGAGAGAACACGACATCATCGTCAACTACGACCCGACCTGAGCACAGCAAATGCCCGCTGCTTTGAAAGCAGCGGGCATAATTTTTATCTTTACGTCGCACCTCTCTTGCCTCTCCCTATGGGAGAGGCGGCCGAGTAAACTGTACCCATAAAAATGGACACGGAGGGTGAGGGGTATCCCTGAAAAGTGGACATCCCTCAGAGGGGAAAACCCCAATTCGTGGACAGTATCATGAGGTTGCAGGATAGGCATGATAACTGCAATAACAATCTTTTTGTAACACTAGTATCAGATTGTCACAGGCTGTGATTTGCCCAAGCATATCCATTTCCTTTCTGAACCGGGATTTGTCAAGGAGTGTTTTGCGAGGCAGTGCGCAATATGCATTGACAAAACACAGGAGTGATGTTATAATCATGCCGTTATCAAGAATGATGTTATTGCAGAGCGCGAGGTGGAAACATGGCCAATAGGGATCACTCCCTGGAGGACGGGATCGTTCAGGCTGCATACTCGGAGTTCCTTACTTACGGCTTTCAGAAAAGCCTCGCTTCACAAGATCGCTGACAAAGCCGGTGTCACCACGGGGGCAATCTACACAAGGTACAAGAATAAAGACGCACTGTTTGGCAGTTTGCTTCAGGATTTTTTGATCCGCTTATTTGGCATGCCTTTTTGCAGAAAAGTGCATCCCGCACGGGGATTGACTCATTTTTACAGAAATACTCTTGTTGACTTCGCCACTAACTTAGTGGCGTTGGTATATTGCGCCTCCCTCAGTTTTTTGCGCTTTGGGGAGGTTTCCGATAACCACCGATTAAACAATTTGGAGGTATTTTTATGAGAACAAGAAGTAAGCTTTCTATACTGCTCAGCATCCTGCTGTGCTGTACTATGCTTGCGGGATTGCTGCCCACCGTCGCATTTGCTGAGGATAGTACCACCGTATCCTCGGAGAACGGTGCAGGCACGTCCTCGAAGAACGGTGCAGACACATCCTCGAAGAACGGTGCAGACACGACCTCGGAGAACGGTGCAGACACGCCCCCGGAGAACGGTGCAGACACGCCCCCGGAGAACGGCACCGCCGCGCCCGCGGCCGCGCCCTCGGCTGCGCCTTCCGTTGCATGGATTGGGGAAACCGGATACCCGACATTGGAGGCGGCGGTAAATGCCGCTGCAAACGGTGATACCATCGTACTTGGGGAAGGGAAATTCACGCTTTACAAAAAAGGTGCAGATACAAAAGGAAAAAGCCTCACATTTGTGGGGCAGGGAGCCGATAAAACCGCATGGGGCATTGGTGCAACGTTGCCTGATCCGGCTTATTTTGGGACAGAATACAATGGCGATTATAGTTTCGACGGCTCCGGCACAATCACATTTCGGAATATGACCTTGCAATCGGGTTCAGTCGATTATCTTGGCTTTATTCGCGCAGATAAGACCGTCGTTGAAAACTGCGTAATAAACGGCAAGACCTTTTATTGGGGCTACAGCTCCGCCACATTCAGAAATACAACCTTTTTCTGTCCGAACGGCGATTATGCAGTATGGACATATAGCTCGCCGGAAATGACCTTTGATGGCTGTACCTTTAATTCTTCCGGAAAAACGATCAATGTCTACACGGACTACGGTGCCGGGAAATGTGATATTACCGTGAATTTCAATAATTGCACTGTCAAATCCGAGGCAGCCATCAAGAATGTACTGAATATCAACGACAGCAACATGGGCAACTATAAGTACCGCATTCACATTTCCGGAAATAATTCCATCAATGGCTCGGTGTACCGCGATAAAGTCACCTGCAGCAGATGGTTCGGCTTCGGCGGAAAGCCCGGGAACAACACCGGAAGAAGCGTTGTCACCTTTGATAGCACTCCCGTTTTTGAGAACGGCGAAATGCTCGGCCATGAGTTACATCCGGAGTATACCGACGGCTACAAGGACAATGCTTACACGGTAACCACAACCGAATGGGTAAAGGCAGAGGGTGGTACACATTATACCAGATCCGTGAAAAAGGTCTGCGATTACTGTGGCTACGATGCTGAGACGAAGGAAACTGGCTATTCTGTAACGTATACCGACGGTGTAGATAGCGCGGAGATATTTGAGGATCAGAGTACCGTGGTGCCGGAGAATGCCGGAACACCCGCATTTAATGGCACTCCCGCCCGGGAAGGCTATGTTTTCAGCGGCTGGGCTCCTGTAATTGCTGACAGGGTGACCCAAAACGCCACCTATGCTGCCACCTGGAAGACTGATGCCAACGGAAACGGGAAGGCGGACGAGGACGAGGAAAAATACACCGTGACCTACACCGATGGCGTGGATGGTGAGGAAGTCTTTGCCGATCAGGCTTATGGCAATCTGCTGTCCGGCACCGATACCCCCGCTTTTGGAGGAACTCCCACCCGTGAGGGCTATCGGTTTGGCGGTTGGGATCCTGAGGTTTCCAAGACCGTGACAAAGAATGTCACCTACACCGCCAAGTGGGAGAAACTCTACACCGTGACCTACACCGACGGCGCAAAGGGTAAGGCGTTCAAAGATCAGGTTTATGACAACCTGCTGTCCGGCACCGCCACCCCCGCGTTCGACGGCAAGCCCACCCGCAGGGGCTACACTTTCAGCGGCTGGGCGCCAAAGGTCTCCAAAACCGTGACCAAGGATGTCACCTATGTCGCCCAGTGGAAGTCCAACTCCGGCAAGGACAACGTTCCCAAGACCGGCAGCGGTGAGATTGCCATGATTCTGGGCAGCGTTCTGATGTTCTCCTTCTGCGGCGCGGCTGCTGTCTTCGTCTACGACCGCAAGAGAAGACAGGGGTAAGAAAACAACGTAAACTGTTGAACGAGGGCGGTGACGGAGATTCCGTCGCCGCCCTTTTCCGGCGGATGCCCTGGAGCATCCCATATTGAGAGGAAAGAAACATGGCAAACAGGCAAGGCAAATTCCAGACACCCCGCACCCCCGTCCCGCCCCGCCGCAATGACGCCGGGCAGCGCAGACGGAGAAGAGGCCCCAATCCCCTTTTCATCATCCTCGTGGCAGTGTTCTGCGTCGCGCTGATCGCGGTGGCTGCCATCCTGATCCATATGGGCAAAGCCCGCAGTGATTTCCGCAAACTCTCCGAAATGGTGGAGGAAAACGCCACGGCCACCGCTGCCCCCGTGGAGACCACGCCGCCGGAGACCCGGTCCACCGGGCCGACCACGGAAACCACCGTCCCCACGGAGCCTGAGCCGACGGAGCCGGTCATGCTGGCGAAGTATGCCCCCCTGTATGAGCAGAACCACGATCTGTTTGGCTGGCTGCGCATCGACGGCACCGTCATCGACTACCCGGTGATGCACACCCCCACCGACCCGGAAAAATATCTGCACACGAATTTCGCCCGGGAATACAGCTACGGCGGCATTCCCTTCATCGACGCCAACTGCTCCGCCGACAGCGACAACCTGCTGATCTACGGCCACAACATGCTGGACGGCAGCATGTTCCGCTCCCTGCCCAAGTATGAGAGCAAATCCTACTGGCAGGCGCACCCCACCATCCACTTTGACACCCTCTACGAGGAGGGCGAGTATGAGGTGCTTGCGGCCTTCTATGACCGGGTCTATTACACCTACGAGAACTGCTTCAAGTTCTATCAGTTCATCGACGCGGCGGACGAGGCGGACTTCAACAACGCCATCTCGAATTTCCGCTCCAAGGCGCTCTACGACACCGGCGTCACTGCGGCCTACGGCGACAAGCTCATCACTCTGGTGACCTGCGCCTACCACGTGGAGGACGGCCGTTTCGTTGTCGTCGCCCGAAAAAGGTGACCGTCATTCCATTCCCGCATATAACAGGGCTGTCTCATGGAGACGGCCCTGTTTTGCTATGCAAAAGCATAGCAAAATCAGAAATGTGCCATTTCCTCGCCCCTGCGGGGCAACCGGAAATGATGCACAAAAACTTCATGCACCGGCATTTGCACATTGTCGTGGTGCGGCGCTCATGCATGAAGTTTTTTGCCTAATTGCAGAAAAACGACGTCTTTTTCCATTGACTTTTGGCGTGATATTGCGTATAATTCAGGCATAAAGGTAATGATGGCGTTACCGTGCAGACGGTCTGTGCCTCCGGCATGGATCGCCAAATGAAAGGAGAGTATTTCAAGATGAAAAACCATGGTTTGCGCAGAATTTTCAGTCTGTTTCTGGCACTGTTCATGGTCTTCACCCTTCTGCCCACGACTGCGTTGGCAGAGGATACGGCGGGGGCTGACGAAACCCAGCCCAAGACCGTCGTAGTGGACGAGGGCGAGAAGAAGACCGACCCCCCCCGCGCAGGAGCAGCCTAAGAACGAGAATCCCCCTGCACCGGAAGAGCCGAAAACATTCACCGTTACATACACTGACGGTGCAGACGGCGCAGTATTTGACAAGCAGGTTTACAGCAACCTGTCGTCCGGTACCGCGACCCCCGCTTTCAGCGGCACCCCTGCCCGGGAAGGCTATACCTTCGCCGGCTGGAATCCCGCCGTTGCGGAAACCGTGACTGCGAATGTCACCTATGTTGCCCAATGGGAGGCGGGCAAGACCAGTGCAAGAAGAGTGACCTTGCCGACGATTCCCGACCCCGATCCAGCTCCCGCCGCTTTGAACACCGGCCATAAGATCGATGTCACCTTCACCGTCCTGTATGTGGGTGACGAATTCCGCATTGGCTACAATTACGGTTCTTCCGAAAAGACCAAGTTTGTTTGCCAGTATTCCTCGAATCACTCCGATACCGCGTATAACAACCACACGATCGCGATTTCTGACATTAAGGCTGCCGCAGGCCGCGCTACTGTTAACAGCGGCTACACGATCGTCGGTTGGTCGAAAGAATCCAACGCGAATCCCACAACGTGGTCGCTTAACAAGAGCGGTACGACCGCCTGCAATAAGGGCACTACGATTTATCTCGTAGCGAAGAACCCCAACCCCACCACGAAATATACATACACGCTGAACTATGATGCCAATGGCGGCACCGGCGCGCCCAGTGCTGATTCGTGGTCTACAACAGATGCAGCTATCAGATACCACTCCTTTACAGTGAAGAATACCATTCCCACCCGGGAAGGCTATGTCTTTAAGGGCTGGAAGGCCAAGGATGGATCTGATACGATCTACACCGGTGGGACGCTGTGTTCCGTATCCCAGCAAGGCAATGATGTTGTCAAGAATGGCAACACCTGGACCAGAACGCTGTACGCCGTGTGGGAGGAGGACGCTCCCGCCAAGCCCACTGCCCCCGACAATGACACCGTCAAGGCTCTGCTGGGCGAAAATGCGGTACAGATTATCTGCACCAACGCGCAGATCGGCCATGGCAGCAAGACCTTCGGTCTGATCGACGGCACGTTCACCGTTTATCAGAGCAATAACCGCTGTGAGGTCGTCATCAATAGCCTCAGCCCCTACGTGAACGAGTTCAACGCCGCTGTTAGCGTCCCTGCGGGAACGCACATTACCGACAACAGCATGGCGGGTCAGAATCGGACAAAAATCAATCTGGTATGGAGCGACGGAAAATGGACTGCGGCGGATGCTCCCGCGAAGTACCATGTTCTGTGCAGCTTGCAGCCCGTAGAACCCACCACTCCCGGTGAGGGCGATCTGGAAAATATTGAGAAGCTTGTAAGGATTGTATGCGACAGAAACATCCATGATGCCAAAGAATATGGCGTGATTGCAGGCTCGTGCGAGTTTGGCGGCATCGACATGACCGGCGATGTGCCCACCTGCCCCGTCACCATTCGGGCGGCAAAGTATGTCGAAGCATACAATGGCACGATTGGTGTAGAACACACCATTACCGGTGATACCGAGAGACTCCTTATCCTGGCCTGGGATGCGAACAATAATGTATGGCGGCCGATGACTGATACCCCCGTGACCTTCACGGTTGTCTGCCCGCCCGCAAAGCCCGGTGCTGAAGATCTGGCCAAGCTGGAAGCGCCCGTGGAAGTGGCCTGCACCACGAAGCCCGAGACGCACGCCGCCGCACGCTTCTCGCTGATCGAGGGAACATACGACATCGGCGATGTCTCCGGCAACGAGACCGACGGCTACACCTGCGACATTATCATCACTGCTGATGAGTATGTAACGAAGTACAACACCGACTTCGGCAAGCACACCCTGACCGGTGACAACACCAAGCCCCTTACGCTGAAATACGTAGAGGGTCGGTGGGTTGTCAATGACCCCGTTACCTTCGCTGTCGAGTGCGAAGAAGAGCTGTTCCCCGTCCATCTTGTGATTTATCGCAACGGCGACACCTCGAAGGCTTATAAGGACATCGCGCTCGAAGGCCAGCCGAAGGGTCATGTCATTGACCTGTCCACGATCGACATTGCCGACTATTACACCGGGAACTACGAGTTCTACGGCTGGTACGACGACGGCCTGTTTAATATCTACAAGAGCGACCCCGCTAATCCCCCTGCCGGTCTGAAGGAGAAAACCGTCAACGGCTGGACGAATTTGAAGTGCATGGTCTATGACAAGTACCAGGTCGTTTACTTCCAGAGTGAGGAAGCCTTGAGAGACTTCCAGAATGACCACAGCAAGACCGAAGGTCGGCTGTACAGCACCACTGCGCTCTTTGGTTCGACCCTTCCCACCGCGGACGCTCCCACCCCGACCCGCACCGGCTACACCTTCAAGTTCTGGAGCCGTGAGGGTCAGAACGGCGACGTAACCGGCCAGACCGTGAACGGCTGGACGAATCTGTACGCCGTTTGGGAGAAGAACACCTACACCGTGACCTACACCGACGGTGTGAACGGTGAGGCATTCGCGGATCAGGCTTATACGGCAAAGTACGAGGATGCCACCCCCGCTTTCGAGGGCACTCCCGCCCGCGCGGGCTACAAGTTCCTCGGCTGGGAACCCACGGTTGCCGAAACCGTGACCGAAAATGCGACCTACGTCGCTCAGTGGGAAAAGCTCTACACCGTCACCTACACCGATGGCGTTGACGGAAAAGCCTTTAAGGACGATGTCCATTCCGATCTGGAGAAGGACACCCCGACTCCCGCTTTCTCCGGCGACACTCCCACCCGTAAGGGCTTTGTGTTCGACGGCTGGAACCCCGAGGTCGCTGAGACCGTGACCGAGGATGTCACTTACACCGCTCAGTGGAAGCCCGTCCAGCCCGATAAGAAGGCCATCGAGGGCGCGATTGGCAGAGGCGTGGCGGTTGTCTGCGATAACCAGAACGTCAACCACGGCGAAAAGAAGTATAAGCCGACGCTGGGCGAGTACACCGTCAGCGATGTCATGGGCACCGCCGCCGATGGCTACACCTGCACCGTTACCGTCAAGGCAGCCAAGTTCATCGAGAAGTACAGCTCCGATATGGGCGACGCGGTTCATACGCTGATTGCCGGTGAACCCGCCGAAAAGACCATTGAACTGAAGTGGAATGGCGAAAAGTGGGTCGCTGAGACCGAACTGCCTGTCACCTTCCATACCCTGTGCCCCCCCGAGCAGCCCAGCAAGAAGGACATTGAGGGTGCGATCGGCAGAGGCGTAAAGATCGTCTGCGATAACCAGAACGTCAACCACTGGGGCAAGGATTACAAGCCGACGCAGGGCGAGTACACCGTCAGCGACGTCACCGGTACCGCCTCCGAGGGCTACACCTGCACCGTTACCGTCAAGGCAGCCAAGATCATCGAGAAGTACAGCTCCGATATGGGCAAGACCCATGAGCTGATCGTCGGCGAGCAGGCTGAGAAGACCGTCGAGCTGAAGTGGGATGGCGAAAAGTGGGTCGCGAAGACCGAACTGCCCATCACCTTCCACGTCGAGTGCCCCCCCGAAAAGCCCACCTACGATGAACTGAAGGGGCTGGGCATCAACGCGAAGGTGGACTGCACGACCACCACCGCGCACAACGACAAGCCCTACACGCTCATCGAAGACACTTACAACGTCTCCGACCCCGAGCGCAAGGGAACTGCGTACACCTGCATCCTCACCGTAAACGCAAAGGATTACGTTGCCAAGTACAACGCGGAAGAGAAGGTAGGTCCCCACACCCTTGACGACCGCGACAGCAAGGCCATCGAGCTGACCTGGAATGGTGAGAAGTGGACGGCTGCGGAGACCAGCGTCACCTTCAACGTCAAGTGCGAGCTTCTCACCGTTACTTACACCGACGGTGTGAAGGGCGAGGAAGTCTTCGCGGATATCGTCTACAAAGACATCCCCTACGGCACCAGCACCCCCGCCTTCGGCACGAAGGATCCCACTCGTGAGGGCTACAAGTTCGTCGGTTGGGAACCCGAAGTCGCCGAGACCGTGACCAAGAACGTGACCTACACCGCCAAGTGGGAGAAGCTCTACACCGTTACCTACACCGACGGCGCGAAGGGTAAGGCGTTCAAGGATCAGGTCTACAGCGATCTTGAGTCTGGCACCGATACCCCCAAGTTCGATGGCAAGCCCACCCGTAAGGGCTACACCTTCACCGGTTGGTCCCCCAAGGTCACTGACACCGTGACCAAGGATGTCACCTATGTCGCTCAGTGGAAGTCCGTGAAGAACGGCAAGGACAACATCCCCAAGACCGGCGACAGCGAGATCGTCATGGTTCTTGGCAGCGTGCTGCTCTTCTCCTTCTGCGGCGCGGCTGCTGTAAGCGTCTACGACCGCAAGAGAAAACATTTCTAAAATACGCAAGGGAGGCGACGGATTTCCGTCGCCTCCCATTTTTTGCCCCCATAACGCGGCTGCCCCCACTCCGGCATTGACTTTTTCTGCCTGATGAACTATATTATACGTGCATTTATATGAAGAAAAGGTGATAACGATGTACATAGATGATTATAAGCGCTGGCTGAGCACTGATCTGGAAGACCCCGCCCTCACCGACGAACTGAGGAAAATCGAGGGACAGGACAATGAGATCAAGGAGCGCTTTGCTGTGGCGCTGAAATTCGGCACCGCCGGTCTGCGGGGCATTCTGGGCGCGGGCAGCAACCGGATGAACATTTACGTTGTCCGGCAGGCCACCCAGGGACTGGCGAACTGGGTCAAGACCCAGGGCGGCAGCCAGCTGGTCGCCATTTCCTATGACAGCCGCATCAATTCCGACGTGTTCGCCAGAAACGCCGCCTGCGTTCTGGCCGCCAACGGCATTCGGGTGCGGATTTACGACGCGCTGATGCCCGTTCCCGCCCTGTCCTTTGCCACCCGGTACTACAAGGCGAATGCCGGTATCATGATCACCGCCTCCCACAACCCCGCCAAATACAACGGCTACAAAGCCTACGGCCCCGACGGCTGCCAGATGACGGACGATGCCGCCGCCGTGGTGTACGCGGAGATTCAGAAAACCGACATTCTCACCGGCGCGGAGATGATGTCCTTTGAAGACGGCATCGCCAAGGGTCTGATCGAATACGTGGGCGAGGACTGCAAGGAGGCGCTGTACAGCGCCATTGAAGCCTGCGCCGTCCGCCCCGGCATCTGCAAAACCGCCGGACTGAAGCTGGTGTACTCCCCCCTGAACGGCTCCGGTCTGGTGCCGGTCACCCGGGTGCTTCACGACATCGGCATCGACGACATCACCATTGTCCCCGAGCAGCAGTACCCCGACGGCAACTTCCCCACCTGCCCCTATCCCAACCCGGAGATTTTCGAGGCTCTGCGGCTTGGTCTGGAGCTGGCCGAGAAGACCGGCGCCGATCTGATGCTGGCCACCGACCCCGACGCCGACCGGGTTGGCATTGCCATCCGCTGCCCCGACGGCTCCTACGAGCTGGTCTCCGGCAACGAGGTGGGCGTGCTGCTGCTGGACTACATCTGTCAGGGCCGCATTGAAAAAGGCACCATGCCCAAGCGCCCCGTGGCGGTAAAGTCTCTGGTCTCCACTCCCCTCGCGGACATCGTGGCCGCGGATTACGGCGTGGAAATGCGCAACGTTCTCACCGGCTTCAAGTGGATCGGCGACCAGATCGCCAAGCTGGAGGCCGCCGGTGAGGTGGATCGCTTCATTCTGGGCTTCGAGGAATCCTACGGCTACCTCGCAGGCCCTTACGTCCGGGACAAGGACGCCATCATTGGCTCCATGCTGATCTGTGAAATGGCGGCCTACTACCGTTCCATCGGCTCGTCCATCAAGGCGCGGCTGGAGGCCATTTACGCCAAGTACGGCCGGTATCTGAACAAGGTGAACTCCTTTGAGTTCCCCGGCCTGTCCGGCATGGACAAGATGGCCGGTATCATGGCCTCCCTGCGGGAGAAGCCCCCTGTAGAGATTGGCGGCTACAAGGTGACCAAAACCACCGACTACCAGAACACCGCTCAGACCGGCCTGCCCGCCGCCAATGTGCTGGTGTACAATCTGGAAGGCGGCGCGACGGTCATCGTCCGCCCCTCCGGCACCGAGCCGAAGATCAAGACCTATTTCACCACTCTGGGCAAGGATCTGGCGGAAGCCGAAGCACAGGAAAAGGTTCTCGCCGACGCTCTGAAGCCCATCCTCGCTTGATTTAGCCCAAAAAGCAAACTGAAGAATGGATGTGGGGCGCATTAGACAGTTAGTAGGCGCAGTGGGATGACGAACTGCACCTCTTGCCTCTCCCTCTGGGAGAGGTGGCTGAGCGAAGCGAAGACGGAGAGGGTAAACAAGGGTGCAAAGCCCTCTCATACTATTTCCTGATTAAAACTTTG
>ERZ773194.2561-NODE-2561-length-17060-cov-21.501558_pt1 | contig 17060 bp, 15 predicted proteins | sample MGYA00511240_ERZ773194 | MGnify/ENA primary metagenome ERZ773194 (study PRJEB29015, sample SAMEA2737774) | human gut metagenome | biome: human gut; feature: human-associated habitat; material: faeces | place: China | collected 2012 ... | reverse complement strand
TGTACCACTTGGCGAAGTCCACCTCCATGGGGGTGATGGCTTCCACGTTTCTCTGGTCTTTTGCCATAATGTATAACCTCAATTCCCGCGGCATAAGCGCGTTATTCTTGAAACTTTATTGTATCGGGGAATATACCGTTTGTCAAGATTTCTCGCCCCTTTTGCGCGAAAAAGAACGGCCCGAGGGCCGTTCTTTCGCTGCGTTCACTTTACCGGGATCTCCAGCGTGCCGAAGCGGATGTGATCCACCTGCGTCACGTCGATGGGAGCGTCAAAGCAGTAGTCGATGGAGGTATAATCAGGCCCCTGTACAGCAGAGCCGTCTGCTCCGATCTCCACGGCGCTGCCGTCCTTCATGACCAGCGCGAAGTTCTTCACGCCGTAGCCCACATTGGTGCCCTCGGCGATGGTTTCATCGTACGGGTAGCTGTACTCACCCACCACGGCTAGGGGCGAAATACGGAAGTATTCCAGCGTGAGGGGATAGCCCGGCTCCGACCATACGCTTTCGGTAGTCCGTCCAGACGCATCCACATAGATCGTGGGCGACGGCTTGGCGTTCCGGCCGATCTCAAAGCTCCAGTCCCCCTCCAGCAGTGCCTCATAGGGAAGATCCGTGTTCCAAGGCTTCCACCAGATGTTGTGGAACCGCAGCTGCTTGGGTTTGCCGTCCGTAAAGGACAAAGCGGTGAAGTTGTCTCCCTCCGTTTCCTTGAGTTCGGCGACGTCTCTGGTAGTCAGGTATGACGATCTGAGCTTCACCACCTCCACAACGTTGTCGCCGGGGGTCTCGTCGAACCAGTCAAAGTTACAGCTCACGCCGGGGATATCGTACCCATCGCTGGTGATGAAATCATGTCCCTCGGCATAATTCCACGGCTGCATGTTGCCCTCACCCTCTTTGTAAGTGTACAGCTCCGTTCCCTCCGGCGCTTCGATGCGCAGACGGAGGTAATAGTTATTCTCGTCGCAGATGGCTGCCAACGGCGTGATGGTGGTACCATTGCTGGTAACGGGCTGCATGTCCGTGGTGCCCATCTCCTCCATCAGCTGCTTCTGCTCCGCCGTCAGGTCACCGAAATAGCCCTTGAAGCTGTCGGCCACGCCCAGTTTGGCGGCGGCCACAGTGGCGGTACACATGACCGTCACGATGGCGGCGATCAGCAGCCCTCTGGCCACACGGCGGGTCTTTTTCACCGCAGGACGTCCGCCCTGCTGATTCTCGATCTTTTTCATCGTCAACTCCTTGATCCGGCGGAGGGCGGCCTCGTCGCACCCCGGCGCAGGCGTTACGGTATCGTCCCGCACGTCGTCCATCAGGTCATAGATGTTGTACTCCATTTGCCGTTCCTCCTTATGCTTCCTCCGCCAGCAGGCGGGACTTCAATTTCTCCCGTCCCCTGCTGAGCCGTGATTTGACAGCGGATTCCGTCAGCTCCATGGCTGCCGCGATCTGGGCGATCTTCTCATAGTAGTAGTAAAACCACAGGAATATCTTCCGATCCACCGGCTCCATGGCCAGCAGGGCCGACCGCACGTGGGCGGCGCGCTCCCGCCGCTCCAGAAGGCTTTCCGGTGTGTGGGGGTCCACCAGCACCGCGTCCTCCGGCAGCGGCACGGTCCGGGACGCCTGACGCAGCTTGTTCTTGGCGCTGTTGCGGGCCGCCGCCCCCAGATAGGACTTGACCGCGCCGCCACGCACCTGCCCGGCGTTGTTCCAGAAGCCCAGAAACACGTCGGAGACCGCCTCCTCCACGTCGGCGTCTGTCATATAAGCGCCCATCACATTGCGGATGATGGCGGCGGCATACGCGCCGTACCGGTCAATAAACCACGCCAGAGCTTCCTGCGAACCCTGCTTCAGCTACCACAGGGCCTGTTCCTCTGTCAAATGGATCACTTCCTTTGCGGAGATCTTGGTTGACGGCCGTCACTCATAATAACACACCTGCCGGGAAAAAGTCGCGCCCGGCGGCAAATTCGCGCAAAAATAGTGCAGATGCCAGCATTCCCCGCACTGTTACATCTGCCAAAATGCATCTCAGCGATGTCAAAGCCTCCCTTGTGTAAAGGCACCCCAGTGCGCACACTGGGGCGTGCACAGCTGAGGTGTCACCGAAGGTGACGGAGGGATTGTCATAATCCGGACAGCCATCCAGTCAACCCCTCAGCCACGGCTTGCGCCGTGCTAACTCCCCTTGCACAGGGGAGCCTTTGAGCGTGCGCCGCCCGGCGGCAAATTTGTGCAAAAAAACAGCAAGGGTAGCGCCCTTGCTGTAAGGCTATCAAGGTAGTCTGTCATTGCGAGCCAGTCCGCAGACTGGCGTGGCAATCCGTACCCCTGACAGTGCGGTGAAAGCTTCGACGGATTCCCACGTCGCTTCGCTCCTCGGAATGACAAAGATGGTTATCTGTTTTCTTATATCATCTGCCGCGGGAGGCCTTCTCCTGCCGCTCGGCCTCGGCACGGGCCTTGCAGACCTCGGCCCAGCTGGGCAGCTTGTCCAGCTCCGCCGCGAAGGCCGCCAGCTCGTCGGGAATGGCGATCTTCTGGGGACAGACCGCCGCGCACGCGCCGCAGGCGATGCAGGCGCCGGGCCACTTGTCCTCAGGCAGGGCGTCCAGCTGCATCTTCACCGAGGAGCCGCTGCCCACCCGCAGCTGATTGTACTTATGCAGCAGGTCGGGGATATCCAGCCCCATGGGACAGCCGTCGCAGCAGTAGCGGCAGGCGGTGCAGGGAATAGAATTCTTCATCTTTTCCGCCGCGTCCAGCAGGATGGCGTTCTCCTCCCCGGACAGAGGCTCCAGATGGTCGAAGGTCTTGATGTTGTCGGCCATCTGGGCCATATTGGACATGCCGGACAGCACCATGGTGACGTTGTCAAGCACTTGCAGCCACCGGAAGCCGAAGGAGGCGATGCTGTCCTCCGGACGGATGGCGTGAAGCTTCTGCTCGCTCTCCGCATCCAGCGCCGTCAGCTTGCCGCCCCGCACCGGCTCCATGACCCACAGAGGGATGTTCCGCTGCTTCAGCAGCTCGTACTTCTCCTTGCCGTGCTGCAGCGTCCAGTCAAGGATGTTGAATTGCAGCTGGCAGAACTCCATCTCGTCGCTGTAGCGGTTCAGGAAGTCCGTCAGGCAGGGCAGGTCGGCATGGCTGGAGAAGCCCAGATGCCTAATGCGGCCCTGCTTCTTCTGCTCAATAAAGTAGTCCACGATGCCCCAGCGGGGATCTTCATAGACATGGACGGAATTCTCATACACGTTGTGCAGCAGGTAGAAATCGAAATAATCCACCTGACACTTTTGCAGCTGCTGCTCGAAAATGTCGGCGGGGTCATAGGTCTCCGCTGTCATGTGGCCGGGGAACTTTGTGGCCAGATAGAAGCTCTCGCGGGGGTGCTTTTTCAGGCATGCGCCCACCACCGTTTCGGACTTGTTCTGCATATAAGGCCACGCGGTATCGTAATAGTTGACGCCGTGAGCCATGGCGTAATCTACCATTTCCTGCGTCTGGGCCGTGTCGATCTGCCCATTCTCCAGCACCGGCAAGCGCATGGTGCCAAAGCCCAGCATGGAAAGCTTCGTTCCCTTGAAATCACGATAGATCATGTTGCCATCCTCCCGATTCTGTATCAGTATAAGCGTATCGCGTGCTCCGATTATATCACACTGCCACGCTCATGTGCAAACATATTGTGGATCATTTGCCCACCCCGGTCCGACGCAAAAGTTCCGGCCCCGCGGAAAACCGCGGGGCCGGGTGAGGAGAGAAAAGAGATAATCTGGTACGCTGCGTTCTGTCCGTTCCCAAATAACAGCCGCCGCGTAAATAACCGCGTTACCTCAAAAAAGAATGGTCGTTAAACGGCGTCTGCCGCGCTTACAGCTCAAAGTTTGGATAGTTGCCGAACAGCGCTTCGTCCTTCAGCATGTCGCCAAACACGGCCTCCTTGGAGGGCGCTTCCTTGGCGGGCATCATGCGGTATACCCAGGTGGTGTTATGATAGTGCTTGAAAGTGTTGTTTTCGGAATAAGCGTTGCCGCCCCAGCTGCCGCAGCCCAGAGAGAAGGTCCAGGGCATCTTGTTGTTATAGGCACCCGCATTGTTCAGGCCGGTGCAGGCGTTAACGGCAACTCTGGAGGTGTGGGTCTTGCTGGCGAACTTCAGGATGTGCTCCTCATTGGTGCTGTGGATGGAGCAGGAATGGCCAGCGCCGGAAACCGAGTGGATATCGTTCACCAGCTGGATCGCCTCGTCGATGGTCTTGAACTTCCACAGGGCCACCACGGGGGACAGCTTCTCCTCGGTCATCAGATACTCGGGACCCACATTGCATTCCTCGGCCATAATGAAGGTGCAGTCATCGGGGACCGCGAAGCCCGCCATCTTGGCGATATGCTGCGGAGAGTGGATAATGCAGTCAACATTCAGCTTGCCGTTCTTCCAGATGGCATTGATCAGCTTTTCCTTCTCGTCGGCATTGCACAGATAGCCGCCTTCCTTCTTCAGCGCCTCGATCATCGCGTCATACACGGTATCCTGAATGGCCACCGAGTTCTCCGTGGAGCAGCCGGCGCCCCAGTCGTTGGTCTCTGCCAGCATGATGCCGTGAGCGGTCTCCTGCAGGTCCGCGGTGTCCTCCACAACGGACACGGAGTTGCCCGCGCCGACGCCGAAGGCAGGCGTGCCGGAAGAGTAGGCTGCCTTGACCATTGCCTGGCCGCCGGTAGCGACCACATAGTCCGCCTGCTTCATCAAGATATCGGTGCGCGCCAGAGAGGGATCCTTCACGCACTGCAGCAGATCCTTGGGATAGCCCATGCGGCCCAGAAGCTCACGCAGATCGTTGACGACGAACGCGGTCACCTTCTTGGTGCGGGGATGGGGAGAATAGATCATGGCGTTCTTGGACATCAGGCCGAAAATCGTCTGGCAGGCGATCAGGCCGCAGGGGACGGTCATGGGCACCAGAGAGGCGATCACGCCGAGGGGCTTTGCGATCTTGACCAGATAACCCTCAGGATCCTCTTCGATCACACCCACGGTCTTGATCTCATCCAGCTGGGAAGCCAAACCCAAGGGACGGGCGTAGTTGCGGGCCAGCTTGCTCTCCAGGCGGCCGCTGTGGCCGTTTTCCTCGTACAGCGCCTTGGACCAGACTTCCGCGCGGTTGCAGCTCAGCAGCGCTACCGCCTTGGCGATCTTGCGCACATCTTCCTGCGTCAGATCCTCGATCTCAGCCATGGCCTTTCTGCCGCGGGCGACCAGCTCCGCAATATATGCTTCATGATTCAATGCTTCCATTTGTCGTTCCTCCTTGATCATCGTTATTTCTGTTTTTCTTCCAGCGCCATGATGCGCTGCGCCTTGTTCAAAATACGACCGGCACGGTCTGCGATCGGCGCGTCGATCATCTTGTTCTGATACATGACCGCGCCCTTGCCCTCTGCCACTGCCGCAGTATACGCCTCCAATACGCCCCGGGAATAGGCCACGGCCTCTGCCGACGGCGAAAAGACGTCGTTGATCACCGGTGCATGGGCGGGATGGATGCACGTTTTTCCGGTAAATCCGATCTGGCGGGCCGTCTCAGCATCCTGACGCAGGCCGTCCAGATCACGGATGCCGGTATACGGCGTATCCAGAATGTCCAACCCCTTTGCCCGGGCCGCCATCGCCAGTTGATGTCTGGCATAGCGGATCTCTTCGCCCAGCAGCGTGCGCTCGATCTCCTGCTCCTTTGTCAGATCCTCGCCGCCCAGCTGAACACCATCCACGCGGTCTGTCACAGAAAGGATCGACAGCGGGTTGGCGATGGAGTACGCGGTCTCGAACAGCGGGATCAGAGAGATCGTATTTCTCTCCCAGCCCTGTTCCCGCTCCACCGCGCAGAGCAGCCCGTCGGCAATGGTCAGCGCCCGCTCGTCCGCCTTCGGGATAATGATGGTATCCGGACGATAAGGCGCCGCCGCCAGAATGTCCCGGATGCCCCACATGGTGTCCATGCCGTTGACGCGGACAACGACTTCCTTTCCGCTGTTCCGGATCTCCGCGATATAGGGGAGCACCCGCTCGCGGGCGGCATCCTTTTCCGGGATGCTCACCGCATCCTCCAGATCCATGATCACGGCGTCCGCCGTCAGCCCCGCAGCCTTGTTCAGCATTTTTTCGGAGCTTCCCGGCATATATAGCAGAGACCTGCGGATAAAACGTTTGCTCATGGCAGGCTTATTCCTCGTCCATACGGGGCTCGATGATGGCGCGGGCCACTTCCTTGTTAGCCGCCTTCAGCAGCGCCTCCTGGCCCTCTTCCAGACTGTACATCTTGTCGGTCAGGTGTGCAAAGTCATACTTATCATGATACTCGGACAGCCACTGCAGCGTTCTGTCCAGATACCAGGGCTGATAACGCAGGATGCCGCGCACCGTGATGCACTTGCGGACCAGCAGGCCGGGAACGATGGTGCAGCACTGATCCTCGTCCAGGCTGACGCAGCCGATCTCCAGGATCGTGCCGCCGATCTTGATCATGCGGGTGGCCTCATCGAATGCGGGCGGAAAGCCGGTCACATCGATCACCACATCCGGCTCCTTGCCGCCGGTCAGGCGGAGAATCTCCGCCAGACGGGCCTCGCGGGTGGCAAAGTCCTTCATGTTGATGGTCTCCCAAGCACCGAACTTCTTCGCCTGCTCCAAACGGGAGGCCACGCTGTCGATCACGATCACGCGGGCGCCCTTGGAATGGGAGATTGCACTGCTGAACAGGCCCAGGCCGCCTGCGCCCTGTACCACCACGATATCATTGGCGGACATCTTGATCTGGTCAATGGCGTAATACATCTGGGAAATGCCGCAGTTGGCGCCGGCGACCACGTCGTCGGGAATATTGTCAGGCACTTTGTAGAAATACTGATTGGCCTGGATCATGTAATGGGTGGCGAAAGCGCCGGTGAAGTGAGGATAGATATCCGCGTGCTGGCCCTGATAGTCGCTGCCGTGGGTACACACGTTAAAGTTGCCGTCCAGGCAGGCCTTGCACTTCTGGCAGGTCAGATAGTACACCGGGCAGATACGGTCGCCGGGCTTGACCTCGCGGCCGGCATAATCGGTGACAACGCCTTCACCCAGCTTTACCACGCGGCCCACCATCTCGTGGCCCAGTACATGGTTCTTGAAAATATGCTTACCTTCCCACATGTGAACGTCCGAGCCACAGATATTGCTCTTGATCACGCGCATCAGCACCTGGCCCTTTTCCACTTCGGGCAGCTCAAATTCCTTGACCTCGACCTTCTTGATGCCGGTCATCGACAACACTTTACCTTTCATGGTTCGTCTCCTTTTCCAATTATTTTTTTAATATCACTATATTTTCTGAATTTTGCGTAAAATAATTACACCCGTCTTTCAGGGCGCAATTATTTCCCTAATACGTCCGTCAGGGCTGCCACCAGAGGCTCAGACTCGGCACATAGGTGATCAGTATCAGCACAACGATAGAGTCCACCAGGAACCTCCACTGATACGGCCACATCTCCGCCAGCGAAGACTTGTTCAGCCGGGCGGAAACATAGATGTTGGAGGCCATCGGCGGTGTGATCAGGCCGATCTCAATGTTGGTCACCAGAATGATGCCGAAGTGGACAGGATCCACGCCCAGTGCCATGGCGGAGGGATACAGCAGCGGCGCCATCAGCGTGACCGCCGCGTTGGTCTCCATGAACATACCCGTCAGGAACAGCAGCACATTGATCAGCAGCAGGAACAGATACTTGTTGCTGGTAATGCTGGTGGTGAAATTCGCCAGATTCTGGGGCATCTGCATCAGCGTCAGGATCTTGTTGAACACGCTGGTGAAGCCGATGATGACCATGATGGAGGCCGCGGTCTTGGCAGAGGTCTTGAACGCCTCGATCAGCTCCTTGTTGGTGGCCAGACGCATCACAAGGATGATGATCAGCGTATACAGGCCCGCAATGGCCGCCGCTTCCGTGGCGGTGGTCAGACCGGAGTAAATGCCGCCCAGAATAATGATGGGCATGATCAGTGCGGGAATGCTCTGCAGGAAGGTCTTGCCGGCGTGCTCCAGACTCTCATGGGCGCTGCCCGGCCGATACTCCGCCAGACCTGCCTCCGTTCCCTGATCCAGCACACTGCGCAGGGAAATGCGGTGCACGATCATGTAGGAAATGGTCATGATGATGCCGGGGACAACCGTCGCCTTGAACAGATCCGCCACAGATACCTGGCAGGCCGCGCCGTAAATGATCAGCGGGATGGCCGGCGGGATCAGCACGCCCAGCAGGCCGCTGGAAGAGCACAGCGCCGCCACATAGCCGCGCTTATAGCCCTTTGCCACCATACGCTCGCCCATAGAGGAACTGATGGCGGCCACGGTGGCCACGGAGGAGCCGGTCATCGCGCCCAGGAAGGCGCAGGCCACGATTACAACGTGTCCCAGACGGCCCTTCAGCCAGAAGAATACAGTCTCGGCCAGGCTGACCAGGCGGTCGATCAGCTTGCCGCGGTTCATCAGCTCGCCCGCCAGGATAAACAGCGGGATCGCCAGCAGCGCAAAGGCATAGATGCCGTAATAAGCCGTAGACGCGATGGTCCCCAGGTTGAACTTCGCCAGGAAGCCGCCGATGATACCGGCCGCCGCAAAGGTAAAGCCCACCGGAATACCGATGATCAGCAGAACAAGCAGTACGGCAATAATAATCAATAACAGGGTTGACATCTTCGCGAAAACTCCTTTCGTTCTATACTGTATCAGAGGAAAGCGGGACGCACCGGACGCGCCGGACGCGCCGGACGCGTCCCGCTGCAGATATCAGCGCAGCTCTTCGATATTGATCTCCTTGTCATACAGCTCGCCCAGATCATTGCGGAAGGTCCAGCGCTCCAGGATCTTCCCCAGCGCGTGAATAATCACGCACACAAACCCGACCAGCATTGTGCCGTAGGGAATGCTCAGCGGGATACGCAGCTGTGTCGTTGCGGTTCCCGTGGACAGAGCGAAGGAGAACAGATCGTAGCCCAGATACAGGTAGAACAGGGAAAATACGATCATGACCACATACATCACGATCTCCACGATCGCAAGTGCTTTGTGATTCTTGATGAGCTTATGGACCTCAATGGTGATGTGTCCTTCGTTAAAGACCAGGTATCCCATGCTCATAAACGTAAAGACCGCCATGCAGATCATGCTCAGTTCACTGGTATCCGCGATGGGCAGGTTGAAATACCGCTGGAAAACCTGCTCAACAACGGTGATAAAAATCAGGATAAAAGGGATCACAACAAAGAAAAGCTCGATCTTTGCGAGAACCTTTTCAAATTTCAGATAATGTGAATACATGCTTTCCTCCTACTCTGATGCGAGAGTTGCCGCGTGTTTATTCACCCCGAACAGCCGCGACCTCAGCCTTCAGACCGTCGATGTACGCATCGCCGTAAACGCTGCGCATATTCTCCCAGGTCTTGTCAGCAACATCAACGAAGGTCGCCATCTCGTCATCCGTCAGCTCATGGACCACAACGCCGCTGTCCTTCATCTCCTGCAGATACTGGTCGATCTGATCGCGGGTGGCCTTGATCTCCCACTCCTGCGCCTCGGCGGCAGCCTTCAGCACGGCAGTCTGCTGGTCGGCGGACAGCTGCTTCCAGGTAATATCGCTGACAGCCATCACGGAGACGGCATACACATGGCGGGTATAGGTGTAGTGGTCATTGACTTCGTCCAGCATGTTGTCGTGGGTGATCAGCACGCCGTTGTCCTGGCCGTCGCAGGTCTTCTGCTGCAGGGCGGTATACAGCTCGCCCATGGTCAGCGTCACGCACTGGGCGCCCAGCTGCGTGAAGTAGTCCTTGATGGCGGCAGAGCCGGGAACACGCATCTTCAGGCCGCTCACATCAGCAGCGGTCTTGATCTCGTTATAAGAGGACATGCCGCGGAACTCATTTTCATACCAGCCGATGACGTTGATGCCGTGGGAGTTCAGCGTCTGGGTCAGCGTGGTGGGGATAATGCCATCGCCGTAGAACAGCTTGTCCGCCTCGTCATAGTCGCGGGCAATGTAGGGCAGATAGTGGCAGTCCAGCATCTGGTCAAAGCCTGCGCAGGAACCCTGATTCAGGAATGCGAACTCAAGGGCGCCGCGGGACAGGTCCTCGCACATAGATTCATCCGAACCCAGCTGGGACGCGGGAAAGATATTGATGGTGATCGCGCCGTTGGTATACTCGTTTACCTTGCTGGCAAACATCTTCGCCGCCTCGATCTGAACGCTGGTCTCCGCGGCCACAGAACCAAGGCTGTAGGTCACCCCGTTGACGCCTTCAGCGCTGGGCTGATCCGTACCGTCGGAGGACTGGCCACCGCCGCAGGCAGTAAGCAGGCTCACCAGCATCAGAAGTGCCAGGATCATACTCAAAGTCTTTTTCATGTAAAATCTCTCCTTTCGTGCCTCTAAAGGGTCTTAAAGTGGATGGTTCTATTATCGTACCTTCCGGACCGGAAGTATATAGCGCAGAAGCCATATATTGGAAAAATATTTTGTGTTAAGAACCAAATTGGGATTTGAAATATTTTATGTTTGTTACATTTACACAAACTGCGCAAATCCGGCAGAATATACAGGATCCGATCGTTAAATAATTGACAAATATTGCAATTTCTATGAAAATATGTAAAAATACTGTATAGTGTATGTCGAGGATCGTCCGTATCTGTCGAACGGCCTGGTCCCCTTCCGAGGAGGTCTCAATGGAACTCAACACCCACCTTGCGGAAAAATTGCTGCGGCAGCTCTCCGCGGTCACCACCCACCAGCTGGGCATCATCCGCACGGATGGGATCATTGCGGCCCACACCTCCGATATCCTCCGGAACCAGTTCTCCCGACCGGCCAAGGAGGTGGCGGACAGGGCGCTGCCCGAGCTGCTGATCCCAGAGTCGGCCCAGAGCGAGGATACCCTGTCCGGGCTGTATCTGCCGGTTTTCCTCAACCGCAGGATCGCCTGTATCCTTCTAATCCACAGCGGCACGGAGGAGGATCTGCTGTCCTACGGCAGGCTGCTTCAGCAGATCTGCCGCCTGAATATGGAGCAGCTGATCTCCGGGAACTACTTCAACCTCCGCCATTATGAAAGGACCACCTTCTGCCTTGACTGGCTGGAGGGAAAATTCGAGGACGATCTCGCCCTTTTCTCCGAACGGGCGCTGCTGAACCAGATCGACACTGTGGCCGGCGTTACCTGTGCGGTACTGCGTATCCCGCAGGTCACCATGAACCAGGCGCTGAAATTCTCGATGGCGGAAATCCTCCATCAGCTGGATCTGCTGGCGATCCCCCGCGAGGCGGACTTTATCCTGATCCTGAACATGTGCGCCCCGCAAAAGGTCTCCCAGCAACTGGAGCAGGTGTGCAGCGCCATTTCACCTCTTGTGACACGCTACCTGATCGCCGTAGGCCGTCCATACAGCTGCGACAGAATCCGCTCCTCCTATCAGGAGGCCTATAAGCTGGCCAACTACTATATGTCCACCGTCAACGGCATCATCTATTATCAGAACGAACTGCTGAACCTCTATCTGTATGACGCGCCGGACACCATGAAAAAGCAGTTCATCCTTCAGACCTTTCCGGGCTATTCCCGCCCGGAACTGAAGCAGGTCTATGAATTCATCCAGACATACCTGGAATGTAACGGCTCGATCCAGGCGATCTCGCAGCGCCTGTTCGTTCATAAGAATACCATCCAATACCGCATTGAGCAGCTGCGGAAGCGCACGGGCTATGATCTGCGGAACCTAGCCGACTGCCAGACGCTGGCCATTGCCTGCAAATGGATGCGGTTCTGATTTTACCACCTGAGGAAAGGATGTTTTGATATGGCAATCGTGAATAAGTCCCCGCTGAAAAACCAGATCTACGACATTATCAAGGGTCGTATCATGAACTCCGAGTATCAGTTGGGAGAAAAGATCAATATCAAAACACTATCCCGCGAATTGGGCGTCAGCACAACGCCCATCCGGGATGCCCTGACGCTTTTGGAAAAGGAAAGCCTTGTGACCATCAATCCCTATGCGGGCCCGCAGGTCGTGCAGCTGAACAGTACGATTTTCCGTGAGACCTTTGACGCGGTGCTGATCCTGCTTCTGGGCGGCTATGAGTATTGCCTGAACCGTGACCGGATCCCGATCCTGACGGCGCTGCTGTCGGAAAGCATGGACGTGCAGAAGGCCGTGGCCGACACCGGCTCCAACAGGGTTTTCGCAGAGGCCACCATCGCCGTGGATACCGCGCTGATGACCGCCTGCAACAACATGCATCTGATGGATATCTATAACGGCACTTTCGCACTCCAGACACTGCTGCTGATCCATGATTACCAGACCCATGACTATGACCGCTGGGCCAACATCCGGGAGCATGAGATGATCCTCAACGCCATTTCCAGCGGTGAAAGCGATAAGGCCCGCGAGCTTTTGAAAATGCACTATGCCCGTAGCATCCTTTTTGCGCACTGATCTCTGAGCAGGAGGATATGATATGCTGATCTCGCAGCAGGATGCACAGCGGATTGCAAATGAAATGAAGAGCGTACTTCACCGGAATATCAATGTGATCGACGAAAACGGCATCATCATCGCCAGCACCGACGCTCAGCGGATCGGACAGTCCCACGCCGGTGCGAAAAAGATCCTGTCTGAAAATCTGGAAAGCCTTGTTGTCAGCGAAAACAGCGATGACGGCATGCGGGAGGGCATCAACCTGCCCATCACCTTCCACGGGCAGACCATCGGAGTGATCGGCATGACAGGCCCTCCGGCAGAGGTCTCCCTGCACGGCGCCATCATCAAAAAGATGACCGAGATCCTGGTCGCTGGCATTTGGCAGCAGGAACAGGAGAGCCAGTTGTCTGACGCCAGAGCGCTGTTTCTGGAAAACTGGCTGTTCTCCGACGCGCCGGACTGGGACGAGCTGCTTGTCCGCGGTCGGCTGCTGGGGATCAACATCGACCTTCCGCGAACGGTCATCATGCTTCGGGTCAGCGCAGCCGAAGACGGCTCCGCTCCGCAGGAGATTCAGAGCACCAGTCTGCTGCGGATGATCCGGCTGCGCCTCAGCGCCGATCCGCAGGATCTGTGCGCGGTGATCAACCAGCGAATCCTGATCCTTCTTCACGAGGAAAACCGGCAAGCCGTGTGGGATACGGCCCAAAAGCTCTGCGCGGACATCGAAGGCTTCTGCCAGCTTCGTATCTGGGGCGGCATCAGCTCCGTGGCCGCAAGGAGCCGGGATATCCGCCGCTGCTATCTGGAAGCAAAGGCGGCCAGCCGCATGGCCGCCCAATCGCCAAGATCCTGGATCGCGTTCTACAACGATGCCTCGCTGGAATTCGTGGCGCAAAGTGTCCCCAAGGAGGTCAAGGTAAATTTGCTGCAATTGGTGTTCTCCGGCTGTACAGACGATGAATTTGCGGAAGTCTATCAAACACTGAAACTCTACTTCCAATACAATGGCCGGATCGACGCAGCGGCGGCTCACCTATTTCTTCACCGTAACAGCTTTCAATATCGCCTGAAAAAAGCGGAGCGTCTGACCGGGTACTCCCTGCGCGACCCCAAAGATGTGGCAACGCTGTATCTGGCGCTCCAGTTTTATGAAGAAAACAACAGCTGACGCTGCTTTTGCAGCGTCAACTGTTGTTTTTAAACCGGCAGATGAGAATCGTTCTCCCGATGGTACACCACGATGAAAGTTACGAAAGCGCCAGCAGGCGGAGCACAGAATCGGTCAGGCTCGCCAGATCCTCCCGGCAGGTCCTCCGGATGTCCTCCAGCGAGCCGATGCCGCTGACCGCCGCGAATATCGCGGTCAAGCCGATGTCATAGGTGCTTTCGGCGCCCGGGCTGATGGATCCGCACAGGGCGATGCACGGAACGTTTTGCGCCATGCAGCGCTTTCCAACACCGGCAGGAACTTTTCCGTGGGCACTCTGTCCGTCAATGCGCCCTTCTCCGGTGATGACCAGGTCCGCCCGTTCCAGAAGAGTATCGAACCGCGCGGTATCCAGCAGCAGCTCGATACCCGGCCGCAGCACGCCGCCCAGGAACGCCTGGATCGCGGCGCCAAGGCCACCGGCCGCGCCGGCGCCCGGTGTCATTTCCACATCGGCGCCCAGCTGTTCCCGGAAAAGGCGGGCCATCGCACACATTCCCGCTTCCAGGATGGGCAGCGTCTGCACATCCACACCCTTTTGCGGCCCGAAAATATGGGTGGCGCCCTGCGGACCCGTCAGCGGGTTATCCACATCACACGCGGCGACGATCTCCACCTCCGGCAAGTCCGCAGGCGGCAGGATACGCCGGATCTTCTGCATATTCTGCGGGATGGGGATCACCGGCTCTCCCTCCGCGGACAGAAAACGGTACCCCAGCGCGGCGGCCATACCGATGCCGCAGTCGTTTGTAGCGCTACCGCCCAGGCCCAGCAGGATCTTTTTCGCGCCCCGCTCCACGGCGTCCAGGATCATCTCTCCCACGCCGTGAGAGGTCGCCAGAAGCGGCGCTTCCCGTCCTTCCACCAGCGGCAGCCCCGCCGCGGCGGCCATTTCCATGACAGCGCTGCCGTCCGGCAGGATCCCATAGGCCGCATCCACCTTCTCGCCCAGCGGACCGGTCACCTGGCAGGCGACCCGCGTCCCGCCCAGCAGCCGCAGGTAGGATTCCGTCATTCCCTCTCCGCCGTCCGCCATCGGCAGCGTCAGGATCTCCGCCTCCGGGAAACGCTTGCGGATCACCTGTGCCTCGATATCACAGACTTCTTGTGCGGACAGCGTCCCTTTGAAGGAATCCGGCGCCAATAAAACGCAGTTTAGCTTCATACCGCAGCGCCCCTCTCAGTTCACCACATGGATCGGCGCACCCGCCAGAAAGGCTGTCACATTGTCCACGGTGCAGTCCATGATGCGCTGGCGGCTCTCCCTGCACGCCCAGGAAATGTGCGGCGTAATGATGCAGTTCTTGGCGTCCAGCAGGGGATTGTCCGCCCGGATCGGCTCCGTATACACCACATCCAGCCCGGCAGCCGCCAGCTTTCCGCTGTTCAGCGCGTCTGCCACATCCTGCTCCACGATCAGCTGACCCCGTGCGTTATTGATCAGGATCGCGCCGTCCTTCATCTTTGCGATGCGTTCCTTGTTGATCAGGCCGGTATTCTCCGGCGTCAGATTGCAGTGCAGCGTCACCACGTCAGACTGTGCCAGCAGGGCGTCCAGCGGCACATAAGTTCCGATCTCCCATCCCGCGTCATTGGGATACAGATCATAGGCCAGAACGTTCATACCCATCGCCTTGGCGATCCGTCCCTCGCTCTGGCCAATCCGGCCAAAGCCGATAATGCCGATGGTCTTGCCATCCAGCTCCAAAAGCGGATAGTCCCAGTAGCACCAATCCGCGCAATTGGCCCATTTCCCCGCGTGAACGGACGCGTTATGGGCGCCGATGTGGTGGCAGATCTCCAGCAAAAGGGCGATGGAAAACTGACTGACCGACGCCGTGCCGTAGGTAGGCACATTGGATACCGGTATCCCCTTCTGGCGGGCATACGCCACATCCACCACATTGTATCCGGTGGCCAGCAGCGCAATATAGCGGATATTAGGGCAGGCATCCATGATGCCTCTGGTGACCGGCGTCTTGTTCGTGATCACGATCTCCGCATCCCCGATGCGGGCAATGGCTTCACTTTCATCCGTCAGACTCGTCCGATCATAGACCACCAATTCTCCCAGCTGTTCCAAGCCGTTCCAGCTCAGGTCACCGGGGTTCTCCATATAGCCATCCAGGATCACGATTTTCATAAGAAGCACCTCTCCGTTAAATTTTGCATGGTATTATTATATCTGGCACCTCATTGTAAAATCAACAAAATTTTCCATCCGTTTTTGGTATTATCACAAAATCCGGTTTCAGCAGATCTCCTCGCACAGTCAAAAGGACCGCGGAACCGATGCGTATCGTATGGAAACGCAAAGAAAAGTCCTGAAATCTTACGATTTCAGGACTTTGTTGTCATGCGTGACCAATTTAGATACATGCTGAAAATAGGAAAAATCGAGAGCTGGAGCGGCTTTTGGCTGTTTCGGCCATGCTTTTTTGCTTTCAATTTCCCATGATAGCGGAGAATTAGGCCTTTTAAGAGTGCCCAAAATAGATATGGCACGGTCTCTTTTTATATACATCCCTATCCATATTGTTCAGTGCGTGCAGCACGGCGGCATAGATCCCGATTGCGACAGAGGGGTTTCCCTTTTCAACATTCCACACTGTGGCTCGGCTCACATCGGCTCTTTCCGCGACCAATTCAGCAGACAGATGCCGCCGTAATCTGGCAAGTTTGATCTGTTCTCCCAGCTGTTCTAAAATCGCCTGCGTCTGCGGCAGCACAGCAACACTCTTTCGTCCCATCCTGCACACCACCTCTACATCATCTTTATGCTCGTTATTATAGACGATACATCTATAATTATCAATAAATAAAGACATTAAGGGGGCGTGTCTGCGATTATCCCATACTTCATTGTGTGCTGACTACCTTGCCGATATGCATCTGCCTTTATCACCTGGTAGGGGGATCTATAGAAGTATGCCTTAAAGATCTCTCGGAGGCCTTCCGCTTCCTCCGTCGATAGAGGGCCGCTGGTTCATTGAGTATTCCGCGCGAGATTGAGCACCTCGACCGCTCAAATTGAGCATCCGTTCCGGCGGGATTGAGCACCCTCGCCGCCGTCGTTGAGCACTGCGGTAAAATGTAGATATGCATCGTATTTTGCGGTGTAAATATCTACAAAGAGATTACCTGTATGACCAATTATCCAAGCTGCGTGAAATGCGGCTGAGCGTTATGGCCAACGCGCTGAAGGACCAGCTTGCCGATCCGCAGTTCCAAAGCATGGCCTTTGAGGACCGGCTCGGTCTTCTGGTGGATGCGGAATGGAATGCCCGAAAGAATAACCATCTGAACAAGCTGATCCG
>ERZ773194.2553-NODE-2553-length-17108-cov-257.100158_pt1 | contig 17108 bp, 23 predicted proteins | sample MGYA00511240_ERZ773194 | MGnify/ENA primary metagenome ERZ773194 (study PRJEB29015, sample SAMEA2737774) | human gut metagenome | biome: human gut; feature: human-associated habitat; material: faeces | place: China | collected 2012 ... | reverse complement strand
CTGCTGGATGTTGGTGCAGCAGCGGTTTGTTTGTGGCATAAAGACCACAGACGGGCGGTTTATTGGTTGGCTGCGGCGGTTTTAAATGTCACCGTTACGTTTTAATCACAGCGATAGAAACGAAAGAATCTGAAAGAAAGAGAAAGGAAGAAAATCCATGAAAGTCCAATCAAAATTGAAGCCATGCCCATTCTGCGGCAATAAGAACGTAAAGCAGGTGACAGCACCTTTGAGAGGTACACAAATGTTTATCTGTAACGTATGTGGTGCGGATGTTTGCTTTTTTGGAGCGGAATATGATGTGAAAGCAAGAATCGCATGGAATCGGAGAAGTGAAACGGAGGAATCAAAATGAACGACATCGAAAAGAAACTGGAAGCCCTGAAAGCGGAATTTTTGGGGAAACTGGAAGCGTTGCGAAAAGAAGCAGAGGCACAGAAGAAACAGGAAGAGCCGAAGCCGTGGAAGCCGGAGCGTGGAGAAAAATATTTTACAATTGAAAACAGTTTTTACGCTTTTCAGTACACTTATTGTGAGGACATCATCGACGAGCCTAAAATTCTATCCGGCAACTGTTTCCCCACGGAAGAGCGTGCCGAACAAGTTGCAAAGAAAATGCGGTTGCTGTTACGGTTGGAGCAGCTGCATGATATGCTCTGCCCGGATTATGTGCCAGACTACGAAGATGATGATGAAGTAAAGTCCCATGTTTATTTTGACCATTCTCTAGACAGATATGACATAAGTTACAGTACCAGACGGGAAAATCTGTGCATGGTGGCTTTTGACACCAAGAAAAACGCCCTAAAAGCAGCAGAAATTTTAAATAAGGAACTGGAGGAATCAGAATGAAAAAGAAAATCATTGCAATTGCTATAGCAGCAAGTTTTGTGCTTGCATCGTTTACAGGATGCAGAGAAGCCAACCGTGCAAGATACAATGTACAGAAAGAAGCCGACTATTTCAATGTGGAACGGCGGCTATCTGTTATCAACGCCAGAACAGATAAGCCAGTCTTAGAAGTGATTGGATATTTTTCCGTATCCAATAACAGCAATCATGAACTTGTTATCACGCTGGAAACTGGTCAGAACGAATACAAGGTGGATTATGTTTACCTGAATGAGTGGACAATCTACACGATTGAGGACATCAGCGGTGCACATGTTGACCCATATCATTATGAGATCAACTTTTTGCCGGAGATGATTCAGCCGATTACATTCACTTCGAGCGACTGAGAAGCCGAAAGAAAGAGAAAGGAAGTACCGAAGATGTACAAAGCAACACAAAAGGACCTTGCAGAAGCAGCTTATCGCTACTATGTAGACAAGGAAAGCATTGAAGATATTTCGAAATATTGGCATCGGTCATATAATTATACACGGCTGGCTGTCAAAAAATATCGGGGTGCGTTCCGGGATGCGATTATCATGCATTGGCTGGAGCAGGAAAAGAAGTTGCAGGCAGTTGCTGACGAATATTTCAATGGGACGATGACCACGGAACAAATTAAAGAAACTTTTCACGTGTCCGGTGACACTGTCCGGAAAGTCGCTCAGAAACAAAAACCACCTTTTACAGAGAAGCCGGAATTTACACCGGAAGAATTGGAAATGGAAAAGATGTTTCGCTTCGAATCGGAAGAAACGGAAAATCTGCTGGGAATCCGAAAGAAGAAGAAACGGAAGCCGATTTACGGAATCTACAACCGCACTTCCGGCAGATGGATACAAGGCTGCTTACAAGGGAAGATACAGACGATTTTGTTTACCTCTATTAAGGCATGCAAGCAGGAACGAACAGAACGCAATCTAAATCCGGAGGAATTTAAAGCGGCTCTGTACGGATGGAGGATGGAATGACAGAATATCAACATCAGAGAACCGTCATGGAATGGTCTTGCTATGCCAGCAATCGCATACGCTATCCGGGATTAGATTTGCTGTATCATATCCCGAATGAGATCAAATGCAATGCAGCACAAGGCAAACAGCGAAAAGATATTGGCGTAAAGTCTGGCGTACCGGATTTGTGTTTGCCGGTTGCACGTGGGCAGTATCACGGGTTGTACATAGAGATGAAAGCAGAACGGGGCAGAGTATCCGAAAATCAGAAGAAATGGCTGAAACGATTGATGGAGCAGGGTTATCTTACAAAGGTCTGCTATGGATTTGATGAAGCCATTCGATGCATTGAGGAGTATTACGATGAAAGATAAACAGGCAGAAACCAGTCAGGAAAACGTGTTTTTCTCCAGACTGGAAAAAGAAAAAATCAAATTAGCTGCTTTGGAAGATTACAAGCAAAAACATGAAGAAGAAGACCCTGAAGCAGAACAGATGTGCCAGAAGCAACGAAAAGTGGTCGAAGCATGCCGGACAGAAATTAAAACGGCGATACATCAGCTTAGAGATCCAGTTGCAGAAGCAATCCTGATTCGCAAGTATTTAAACATGGAGCAGGTTCAGGACATTGCAAATCATATGCATTATTCAGAACGTACAATCAGCTACAAGCTCCAAGAAGCCCTCCAAAAGTTTGCAGACAATTGCGGTGATTTGCAGTAAATTTCGTTGTTTTTCTTATAAATAAATGATACAATTATAATATGGATTTTGCCGATATAGGGAAATACCTGTATCGGCATTTTTGTTAATATTGACGATGGAGGGGAAAACATGAAGAATCCATGCAAAGCAGCCTATCAAATTGAACGGTCAGATGCTGATAAGCATGTGATGGAAGATGGATGAACCGAACGTAAAACCGCAATATAAATTAGTTGCAACTTATTACTGCGGAGAATGTGCCGGAAATGCGGAACAATCCGTAATTCGGGCAGGATATTCCAAAAAGTATGCAAGGGGCAATGCCACTAAATTAGTTGCACGTCCGGAAGTACAACAGTATATTGCATATCTGAATAGCTTGTGTGAAAATGATCCACGAAAGCATGTGGCGACCATTGCAGAGATTCAATCGTTCTGGACGGAAATTTTTCTGGATGAAAAGCAAGATATGCGTTTCCGGCTGAGAGCATCGGAATTACTTGCAAGAGCAAAAGGGATGTTTACGAATGAATGGTAGTTTCTATCAGTCGAAGCCTTGGGTGAAATTGATGGCAGTTCTCCGGATGGAACGGGTAAACGAAAAGGGAGATTTGCTGTGTGAATTTTGCGGAAAGCCGATTGTGCATAAGTATGATTGCATCGGACACCACAAAATCGAACTGACTGACCAAAACATAACAGATGCAATGATTGCATTGAATCCAGACAATGTCATGTTGGTGCATCATCATTGCCACAACAAGATTCACAACAAGCTGGGATATTACACACGGCAAGTCTATCTGGTGTATGGCTGTCCACTGTCTGGTAAGACAACACTGGTACAGCAGAGTATGTCAGCTGGCGATTTGGTTGTGGATATGGATAACATCTGGCAATGCATCAGCATGCAGGAACGATATGTCAAACCACCAAGACTGAACGCTGTTGCATTTGGTGTGCGTGATTTGCTGATTGATATGATTCGCACACGGAGAGGGAAATGGCAGAACGCCTATCTGATCGGCGGCTATCCATTGAGCAGTGAACGGGAACGATTGCAGAAGAGTTTGAACGCTCGTGAAATCTTTGTGGATACCAGCAAGGAAGAATGCTTAGACCGTTTGCGGAATCTTTCCGACAACAGAGACAAGGAAATGTGGGAAAAATTTATTTTGGATTGGTGGGAAAAATTTTTGCCCACCCCCCACATCGAAAAAAGAGCGAGTGAGGGCTAACTGATGATAGGGGTGCAGCCGTCTCGCAGAAACTTGAAAAATGAGATTTTTGGATTTGAAATTCTGGAAGATGGTGGAAAGAAATGAATCGAAGAGAAGAATTGCTGAAAATCGTGAATGAATCGAACAGCATTGCAATTTTGCCCTTGATTGACCGCATGATTTTTCTGGAAACAAAGCTGGAAGAACTAGAAAAGCTGCCGATGATTCGGATCAATGCAGAAAATCCGTCTCAGCAGAAGGCAACACCGGCAGCAAAACAGTATCGGGAATTTTTGCAGCAGTACACCAATGTTGTGAAGATTGTCGCCCGTATTTCCGATGACAACGGAGATCAGCAGGAAAGTCCGTTGCGAGCGTGGGCAAGAGAAAGAGGGATGGACTGTGCATGTTAATCAAGGAAAAGAAAATCTGGACACCGGATAATTCTTTTTTGCTGGAATACCATGCACGGATTGCATGTGGTGAAATCCTTGTCGGGCAGGAATTGTGGCAGGAGTTAGAAAACTTAAAAGCCGATTTTCTGAACGATGCCTTTTATTATGATACCAAAGATGCACGAATCCGGATCAATTTCATGGAAAAGTGCGTCCGGCTGACAAAATCACCGTATTATAATCAGCCGATGGTGCTGATGCTCTGGCAAAAAGCTTTTATCGAAGCAATTTACAGCTTCAAAATGAGCGAAACCACATTTGACCGGTTCAAAAAAATCATTTTACTGATTGCCAGAAAGAATACAAAGTCGGAAACCTGTTCCGCTTTGGGCTTGTCTGAATTGATTGTTGGAAATAACGGTGCAGATATTGTGTGCAGTTCCAACGATGACAATCAAGCAAGCATTACTTACGATGCAATTGACACCATGCGGCGGTTGATTGATCCGGACGATTTGGACACAAAGCGAAATCAGCGATTTATCCTCAATAAAGTGAATGGGTCGAAGATTTTTAAGCTGTCCGACCGGACAAAAAACAAAGAAGGGCGTAATATTGATTTCGCAATCATAGACGAAACCCATGAAATGAAAGAAAACATCATCGGGAAATCTATTGAACAGTCGCAAAGCTTGAAAGAAAACCCGAAATTTATTAATATCACGACCGAAGGCTTTGTGGTTGGCGGCTATTTAGACGATGAACTGAAAAAAGCACGGGCTGTAATCAGTGGAGAAGATGACACGCTTGCAGGGCAGCGACTTTTGCCGTGGCTTTATACACAGGATTCTGAAAACGAAGTGTGGCAGGATGAACGCACTTGGGTGAAAAGCAATCCAACGCTGGGAATCGTGAAAAAATGGGATTACCTGCGAGAACAGGTAGATCTTGCACGGTCATCCAAAGCAGATCGTATTTTTGTACTACCGAAAGACTTTAACATCAAGCAAAATGCAGTAGAATCGTGGCTGAATCTGGAAGACTATGATTATGGTGCGGTTTATGATTTGGAAGAATTTCGTGGCTGCATTTGTTTGGGTGCAGTGGACTTGTCGGAAACAACCGACCTGACCTGTGCAAAGATTTTGATGATGAAGCCGGACGACAAGACCAAATACATTCACACCATGTATTTTATTCCACAGTCAAAATTGGAAGATTCGGACGACTGGATTGCTGGTGCAAGGTATAAAGATTGGGCAAAATCCGGACTGCTTACGATTACAGACGGAACAGACATTGATTTGTCTGTGGTTGCAGATTGGTTTTACAAGCTGTACACGGATTATGACATCCGCCTGTGGCGATGTGGATATGACCAGCGATTTAGCCGTGACTGGATGAATCGTATGGATTATTATGGCTGGACGAAACAAAACGAAGATTTGGTGCTGATTTTGCAGAACGCTTACACATTATCCAATGCACTGAAATATTGTGAAGCAGACCTGAAACATCAGCTGATTAACTATAATAACAATGAAATTGATAAATGGTGCTTGAAAAACGCTGGTATAAAAACCGTTGATAATTTTGCTCTGTGCGTAAAAACAGAACGTGCGAAGCGAATTGACGGGGCTGTTACGATGATTATTTTGTATGAGATGTACAGAAGATACCGCACAGACTTTACACAGCTGATTCGGCAATCCAGATAGGGGGTGATCGCTTGGGCTGGTTACGTGATCAGTTCGATAAATTGATCCATGGAAGCAAGAATAAAAAGTATGCAGACATCCTGAACGGATTCACACCGATTTATTCGCAGTTTGGGCAGAACATCTATGCGAGCGATGTTGTACAGCAGGCAATCAATTGCATTGTTTCGGAGTGCAAAAAACTGATTCCGATGCACGTGAAAAAGGATGGCTCTGATTCTATTCCGATTCAGAGTGGACTGCAAACGCTGCTGAATGCCCCGAATGAACTGATGACAACAGCGGATTTCATTGAAAAAGTGATTTGGCAGTTGTATTTGAACTATAATGCATTTATTATTCCGACTTATTACACCAGACAGGATGCAAATGGCAGTGTGACAAAGGTTTATACGGGATTATATCCGATTGCACCGCAGAATGTTGTGTTTTTGCAGGATACAGCCGGAAAACTGTTTGTGAAATTCACGTTTGCAAACAATTATGAAACAACGCTGAACTATGCAGACATCATTCACATCCGGAAAAATTACAGTGTGAGTGAATATATGGGTGGGAATGAATGTGGGCAGCCAGATAATCAAGCCTTGCTGGACACATTGGATCTGAACTATAAATTACTGCATAATTTGTCAGTTGCGATGTCTTCCAGCTGTGCGGTCAATGGGGTCGTTAAGTACAATACCATAATGGATGACGGCAAGACAGAAGCAGCAATGAAAGAACTGGAAGAAAAACTCGCAAAATCGCAGAGTGGATTCTTAGCATTGGACAACAAGTCGGAATTTGTTCCAATCACCCGAACTGTAAAATTTGTGGATGCAGATACGCTCAAATTTATTGATGAAAAGATACTGCGATACTTTGGTGTTCCGCTGTGTATTTTGACAGGGGACTATACAAAGGAACAATACGAAGCATTCTTCCAGAAAACCATTGAACCGATTGTCATATCGCTGTCGCAGAACTTTACAAAGGTTCTTTTGACTGCACGAGAACAGTCATTTGGAAATGAAATTACATTCTACACGAAAAATCTGGTCTTTATGACAACGGATCAGACTTTGGAAATGATACGCTTGTTGGGAGATTGCGGTAGTTTGTACGAAAACGAAAAACGGGCAGCATTTGGAATGCGTCCGTTGAAAGAATTGTCCGGTGTGCGGATGATGTCATTAAATTACATCAATGTAAATGATGCAAAGCAATATCAAACACAAGCGAGAGCCATAGCAATGAAAAATAATGGCTGCTGTGTGCAACCAACAAATATCCAAAATTGTAAGGAAGGTGGAAGCACGGATGAAGGAACTTAATTATGCATCTTGCTGGAAGTTGCTGGGATTGTCCTCTGATGTTGCAACACTCAAGACAGATTACGATGAAGGCACAATGTTTCTTGCAGCAGATACCGGCGATGTCTATATTTTGTACCAGTCAAAATGGTACAAGCTGTAAAGGTGGTGTTTGCAGATGGATCTGTTACTTTATGCGATTTTAAACAAAAAAATTAAGCAAAGTGGTGGCGGTGGCGGTTCGGCTGTTTCTGTCCAAAATTGCACGATTAACGATGATGGAGATTTGATTGTTACATTATCAGATGGGTCAATCATCAACGCTGGACGTGCAAAGGGTGACAAGGGAGATACCGGAGAACCGGGAGCAGCTGGAGCGGCTGGAACACCGGGTGCAAATGGTGCAGACGGTGTACCCGGAAAAGATGGCGAACCGGGAACAGATGGTATTTCTCCAACGATTGAAATCTATGAAAACACCCCGACCGTATATCGGCTGAAAGTCAATAATGCGGATGGGTCATCTATCATTACGCCAAATTTGATTGGCACAGGGTCAACCACGACCCGTTATTATGTGTTTGATAACGCAATGTATACAAACTATACAGGTACGATTTACACGCTGACAACAACGGGGCTGAAATCTTTGCAGGAATATATCACAGCGGAAAGTGCATTTTGCAATGCAGATTCCAATCATTCCTTGTATTATAATAATACGGATTTCGGATGGAATCAGCAAGTGACGACTTTTAGCACCACGCCACTGACCATCAGCCCGACACAGTTGCTGTTATATGGGTACATTTCAAGCTCGATGAAAGACGGGGAATTTTTCAAGTTCATTCCTGCTGGTCTGGTTACCGGTGCGACAGATGCAGAAAAGGCGACATCAATTCAAAGCCTGCTGGCAGCGGACAACGAAAACATTGTCAAAGTCGATTTTGAGTATGTGTATGCAACAGCTGGCGTAACAGAAGCCGTTGATATTTCGAGCGTTCCGGCAGGCGAATATTATTTGGCATGGTCGGGAACAAGCGACAATAGTTCTCCAAAAATCAATGATATTACAATTATGTAAGGAGGTGCAATGCAATGCCTGAATTTTGCAAAAGAAATTTTATGTTTGACATTCGAGCAGATACAGACAGCGATGGCGGTTCTTATCTGGTTGGAAGACCGATTGTTTTTGAAACGAAAACTGATTTGGGATTTTACGATGAAATCATTCGGCGAGGTGCGTTGGATGATGCAGATTTATCTGATGTGCGGTTTTTGGTCAATCACAATACGGGCATGATTCCATTGGCACGGGCAAAAGCCGGAAACAAAAAATCTACGATGCAGCTCCAGCGTGACAAGGATGGGTTAGCTATACAAGTACAGTTGGACGTGGAAAACAATCCGGATGCAAAGGCGTTATATTCTGCTGTGCAGCGTGGCGATATTTCCGGCATGTCCTTTATGTTTACGATTACTGGAGATGAATGGGAAGGATTAGATACCGACCATCCGACCCGATACATCAATAGCATTGGGCAGGTTGCAGAGGTTTCTGCTGTGACATTTCCAGCATATGAAAGCACTGAAATTTCTGCCCGTGACAAGCGAGCAGTTGAAGATGCCAGAAAATCACGTTCCAAAGGCAGCGAAGATGTAGAACTGGAAAAGCTGAAACTGAAATATTTACTGGAGGTATGAGCATATGACAAAATTTCTGAAAAATCTGATTGAAAAAAGAAAGAAAGAAATCGAGGCACTCAAGGCAAAACTTGAAACTTCCAAAGATGCACAGGAAGTAAGAGACCTTGGGAAGACCCTGTTGGCATTGAAAGAAGAATTACAGGATGCAGAAGAACAGCTGAAAGAAGCAGAGAAGGACGATAATCAGGATGATTCTGGAAGTGATTCTGCTGGCAAAACAGACGATGATGCAACCGGACAGCGGTCTGCATTTAATCCGATGCAGGCAAGAAATCTTGCATCGTTTGCAATGAATCCGCAGGGAGAACAAAGAACCGGAAATGCACTGGATTCCATGGAATATCGGAAAGCATTTATGCAGTATGTGCAGACCGGCGAATGGAACTACCAGAAGCGACAGGATGAAACCTTGATTACGTCTGATGTCGGCAAGGTGATTCCGAACACCATCATGAACGAGTTTATCAAGGAACTGAAAGTTTATGGGAACTTGTATAACCGTGTCCGGAAGCTGAATGTTAAGGGCGGCGTAGAATTTCCGATTGAAGAACTGGTTCCGACGGTTTCTTGGATTACGGAAACGACTGTTTCTGATACACAGGCAGTTCCGAAAATCAAGACCAGCGTATCTTTCGGCTATCACATTGTGGAAGCACGTCTTTCTCAGTCCTTGCTTTCTCAGGTGGTTACACTGGATACGCTGGAAACGGAAATGGCACGGCTGTTGTCTGAAGCGTTTGCACGGGAATTTGACCGTGTCATCTTGTCCGGCACTGGCAGCGGTCAGCCAATGGGCATTCTCAATGATACACGGGTAAAGGCAGAAAACAAGATCACCTTTACTGCGGCAGAACTTGCAGACTGGACAAAGTGGAGAACAAAGCTGTTTGCAAAAGTGCCGTTGGCTTATCGTGGGGAAGGCGTTCTGGTAATGACTGCTGCAACATTTGAATCTCAGATCATGACGTTGAAGGATGCGAACGACAGACCGCTTTACATGGAAACATATGATCCGGTCAATGGTACAGTATCCGGCAAGTTTGCAGGACGGGAAGTCATTCTCGTAGAACCAGACATCATGAAAGACTTTGATGCAGCAGCGGACGGGGATGCATTCGCAATTTACTTCCGCCCGAATGATTATGCAATCAACACCAATTTGCAGCTGGCATTCAAGCGGTGGTTTAGCGATGAAAAGAATGTATGGTACAATAAGGGACTTTGCATTATGGACGGCAAGCTGCTGGATGTCAATTCTGTATTCGTGCTGAAGAAGTCTGCAAAGTAAGGGGGGAATCACATGACAGCCGAAGAACTGTTGGAAAAAGTGAAAATCGGTCTGAATGTCACTGGAACGTATCAGGATGAAACGCTGAAAACCTATATCAACGATGTAAAAGCGTTTTTGCTGGATGCTGGCGTTTCGGATGCGGTCGTAAACAGTCCGGAGGCTGTCGGTGTGATTATCCGTGGCGTTTCTGACCTATGGAATTATGGGATGGGTACAGCGGAATTGTCACAGTATTTTGTTCAGCGTGCAATCCAGCTGATTTATAAGAAGGGAGATGCATAATTGTCCAATTATCGACCGAATGAGCCGTTTGTCGTTCCGCTATGGCTTCTGATTCCGCAGACAAAACTGATAAAGGGCATAACCAAAAAAGTTTATCCGGAAACAGGGACACTGTTTTATGCATCTTTTAAAACATTCGGTGGAACAGAACGCACGAATAATGATGTGATCACCATTGAAGATACAGCAGTCATCGAAACTTGGTATCGACCTGATATCAAAGCAGACTGCCGGATTCAGAATGCGGACGGAAAAACCTATGAAGTCATTGGAACACCGGAAAACATCAATATGAGGAATCAGATCTTGAAATTCAAAATCAGGGCTGTTTCCGGAGGTGCGTAATGGGGAAAAAGAATCGAATTGGCTTACAGTTTTCCGGATGGCAAGAACTCATGCAGAGCATTGACCGGGCAGCAGGGGAAGAAGGCTTGAAAAAAGCAACAGAAGCCGCCCTGAAAGCATCCAAAGAATACGTCAATGAGCAAGTCACTGCGATTATGAAGAAAGCCAACATGCCAGCAAAGGGAAAGTTCTGGACAGGGGACACGAAAGCAACACTGGACAAGAACTTTACGGTTGCGTGGGAAGGCTTTACTGGCGAAATTAAAATCGGGTTTGACCTGTCGGAAAGTTTGGTATCTAATTTCCTGATGTATGGAACACCTCGACACGAACCGCCAATGGCAGCCGTTCCGGGGCTGTATGATGCTGTTTATGGCAGGAAAACGCAAATTGCAATTACCTATTTGCAAAGAGAAGCCATTGAAAAATGGATTGAACGGAATATGGGGTGACCAATGGAAGACCGTTTGATTGCACTATTATCAGAATTTGGGTATCCGGTTCGGCGGCAGGGAAGTTTGCTGGAAGATGAACCGTATCCAGATGCTTTTTTCACGTTCTGGCAGGTTTCTGGCGATTTGAATCGTGCTTATGACAATCAGGAATATGCGACATTATACACCTATGATGTCAATTTTTATGCCGTTGAACCGGAAAAATGCTATGACGTTTTGCGGCGAGCAATTGAAAAGTTAAAAAAGAATGGATTTGAAGCATGGGGCGATGCTTACGATGCGGTTAGCGACTTGGATACCCACATCGGGCGTGGAATATCTGTGCAGATTCTCAAAATCCGTGAAAACAATGAGGAGGATTAAGCGATGGCAGACAGCATTTTTGAATTTCGTGGTGTGCAGGATTTGTATTATGCACAGGTTTTGGAAGACAGTGAGGAAAAATTCACCACTACAACACCAAAACGGCTGGCGTATGTTGCAACGATTGCAAAAGAAGTGGAGACTTCCAGCGAAACGCACTTCTACGACAACAAGGGCATGATTGTAATCGCTGCAAAGGGTGCGGAAACATTTACACTTACAGTTGCACCGTTGCAGTTGGCATTGCTGGCGGACATTACTGGACAGGCATTTGATGCAACAAAGGGCATGCTGATTGAAGGAGAAACCAGACCGAAACAGTTTTGCATTGGTTACAAAACAAAGGGAACAGATGGCTTCTGGCGGTTTGTATGGAAATACAAGGGCGTATTTGCAATCCCGTCTGAAGAAGTCAACACCGAATCTGACAGCATTGATACAACCAATACAGAATTGACCTATACAGCAATCAGCACCATTCATAAATTTGCGTATCGAGACGACACAACCGTTGTAGCAGAGGGCACACAGACCACCCAACGATTGGAATCTATCACCGGCATTGTGGTTGATGAACGCTATGCACGGGCTGATAATTTGGACGAATGGTTCACAAAGGTTATGACACCGGATGATGTAGCAGCGAAGACAGCGTAAACTTTACATAGATTGATATTTTATTTAGGCACTGCACGACCACATTGTGTGGTGCCTATTTTTAAACGGAGGAAATGATAATGGACATGAAACTGAGAATTTATGATAAGACCGGAAAAACATTGGAAAAGACTTACACAGCGACACAGTTTGACCTGATGTGGGGTACAATGGAAGACCTTGTGCAATGTGTAGATCTGGACAAGGTGGATGATAAAGCGGCAGTCGGTGGAATGATTCTGAAATTGCTGCCGCAGCTGAAACCATTGCTGATGCAGATTTTTGAAGGTGTTACAGAAGAAGAGATTCGCCGGACAAAAGTCAGCGAATTGGTACCGATTTTTATTCAGGCAATCAAGTATTGCTTTTCTGAAATTAAGACATTGGACAACGGAAAAAATCAGGGAAACTGATGATGGGCGGCGGAAAGCTGTCCTTATATGATACATTTTTTGATATTACTGTGAGTTTATGCGACCGATTCAGCGGTTTAGATCCGATTAAAGTGCGGAAATATCCTGCTCATGAAGTAATTTTACTGATGAAGCGTACTGTGAAGCATAGCAAGCAAAAGAAAAAGCCTGCTCGCATGATGCGACCGGCAAGGGACAATTGGTTTTAATGGTGGTGATAAAAAATGGCAAAATCGAAAGAAACAACAACGAAATTTAAAGTTGATATTTCAGAACTGAAAAACAATTTGCAGGAAGCAAACCGACAAATTGCTCTTGCAAACTCAGAGTTCAAAGTAGCGACTGCTGGAATGGACAAGTGGAGCGATTCTGCTGATGGACTAACTGCAAAAATCACACAATTAAAGACCGTAAATAAGAGTTATTCCACAATTCTGTCGGAATATGAAAAGAAACTTGCTGAGATTGTGCAAAGTGAGGGTGAAAATTCTGAAGCTGCACAGAATATGCAGATTAAAATTAATAGCTTGAAAGCTGCTATTAAGGGGAATGAAGCAGCAATATCCAAATATAATACCACGCTGGATGAAACGGGAGATTCTGCTAAAAAAGCCGAAAAATCTTTGGACGATGCGAACAAAGAAATCAAAGATACCGGCGATGAAGCAGAAAAATCCGGTGGCAAGTTAAAAGAATTTCTTGGATCTCTTGGAAAAGCGGCTCTGACTGGACTGGGAACGGCTCTGACAGGGTTGGGAGCAGGCTTAGTTGCAGCAACAGAGGGCAGCAAGGAATTTAATGATAACATGGCAAAGTTAAATTCTGCTGCGGAATCTGCCGGAATCAGCAGCGAAAAAGCCGGAAAAATGTTCGAGGACATGTATGGTGTTTTGGGCGATGAAACCGCTGCAAATACCACTGTATCAAACTTCATGGCGATGGGGACAAGCACAGAGAATCTGAATAGCCTGCTCAATAGTTCGGCTGGTATCTGGGCAAAATATGGCGATTCAATTCCGCTTGATGGCTTGGCGGAATCTGTCAACGAAACCGCAAAGGTTGGACAGGTTACAGGTAATTTGGCGGATGCTTTGAACTGGGCAGGCGAAAACGAAGATGATTTTAATGCCAAATTGGCAGCCTGTGGTGATGAACAGCAGCGGCAGCAGCTAATTGTTGATACTCTGGATGGGTTATATGGCGACCTTGGGGAGCAGTACAAGAAAAACAACAAGGCTGTTATGGACTTGAACGCTGCTCAACTTGGCATGAAAAATTCCATTGCCCAAATTGGCACAGCATTCACACCGGTTCTTGCTATGTTCACCACATTTGCATCTGGGGTGCTTGCTAAAATTGTGCCGGATGTTCAGAATCTTGCCAGTGCATTTATGGATTTGACCAATGGTGTAGACGGAGCAGGCGAAAAGATTGGATCGTCTGTCGGAAATATCCTGACAACCTTAACAACAACCATTACCAGTGTTTTACCGACCGTTGCAAATATCGGCGTGGAGATTATTCAGAGCATTCTTAACGGTATCACAGAGCATTCTGGGGAACTCTTAGCTGCTGCCGGAGAAATTGTCATGACGCTTGCAGATGGAATTGTAACCGTTGCACCGCAATTGCTGACAAGGCTTACAACCATTATTTCACAGCTTGCACAGGAAATCATTACACTTGCGCCGCAGCTTTTAAGTGCTGCGATGCAGCTATTTCAAGGGCTTGTTACTGCACTCAAATTAGACCTTGGAACAACCATGACCGAACTTATATCGTCTCTTATTGAAATGCTGGTAAATGCAACGCCACAAATTTTAAGTGGAATTACCACGCTTTTTGATACAATCGTGCAAGCGTTGCCGGGCTTACTGGATCAGTTACTATCTTTGATCCCTCTTTTGGTGGATGGGCTGACCGCAGCAACACCGCAAATTTTAGAAGCAGCTAAAACCATGCTGAACGGTTTGATTGCTGCATTGCCGGAAATTGTTCAGGGGCTGACTGCTGCATTACCGGATGTTATTCGCTCAATTGTGGATTTTGTTGCACAATGCTATCCACAGCTTTTAAATGCTGCAACCGAACTTTTGAATGCGTTGGTGGATGCTCTGCCGGACATCATTCAGAGCCTTGTTGATGCATTACCGGACATTATTGCTGCAATTACAGAATTCCTAACCAATGCAACCCCAAAGATTCTTTCTGCCGGAGTAAAGCTTTTTATGGCGATTGTAAAAGCAATTCCAAAAGTTCTGGCAGCTTTGGTTGCTGCAATTCCGAAAATTTTAGATGCAATTGTAGAGGGATTGACACCGCTTGCAGAGAAAATCGGCGAGAAATTATCAGAGGTCTGGACAAGTATCAAGCAATGGTTTTCTGATTTAGGGACGAATGCGAAAACGTCCATGCAAGAATTTATACAAGCTATTGTTGATTCTCTGAAACAGCTGCCGGGGAAAATCATTGAATGGGCAGCTGAAATGAAATTGACCTTTGACCAGAAGGTACAAGAAATCATTGACGGGATTGTACAATTTTTCAGCGATTTGCCATATAAGATTGGTTATGCAATCGGTGCAACAATCGGAACAATTTTGACATGGGCAGAGAATATCAAAACCTTTGTAACAGAAAAAATTCCGGAAATCATTGACTCCATTGTGCAGTTTTTCTCAGAACTGCCGGGAAGAATCTGGGAATGGCTGACAAATGTAATCAGCAATGTTATAACGTGGGCAGCTGAAATGCAAGTGAAATCCAGCGAAGCAGCGAGTAGTTTTTTTGATAACATCGCCACGAAAATACAGGAACTTCCGGGCGAATTCTGGAACTGGCTGACAGACATCATTGGAAAAGTCACAACATTTGCAAGTGATCTTGGTAGCAAGGCGAGCGAAGCCGCACAGAATTTATGGGATAACATTGTAGATGGCATTAGCGGCTTGCCAGATAAAATCTATAGCATTGGTTCTGATATTGTGGAAGGCTTATGGAATGGGATCAATGACATGGCAGGCTGGATTTGGGATAAAATTCAGGGATTTGGTCAGGGCGTTTTAGATGGGCTGAGAAGTTTCTTTGACATCAATTCCCCGTCTAAAGTCATGGCGGATCAGATTGGTAAATTCTTGCCGATGGGCATGGCAGAGGGTATCGAAGATGAAACAAAGACCGCTGTGAATGCAATGCAGAAATCCGCACAGAAAACGCTACAGGCTGCGAAATCTGCGATTGCAAACGTTTCCAGTGATTTGAATATTGGAGCAGGCACATCCAAAGCGGCTGGAACAACGCAAGTTGTCAACAATTATAACTTTAATCAGACAAACAACAGCCCAAAGGCACTATCTCGGTATGATATTTACAGGCAGTCCAAAAATCTGCTGAATGCAAAGGGGTGATTTTTTTGTATTTCGTCAAAACAAAAACGATTGATTTTACAAATAACGCTAATTTTTGCATTTATAAAATAGATGGATTAGCCCCACCCGGAGCAACGCTGAATTTTAGCACAATTGCCAACGTAGACGGAGAGGTTTATAACTCCGGCAGAATCAACAAGCGAAATATTGTGCTATATATCAAGATGTTTCCAGACGTGGAGCAAAACCGGAATGCTTTATACGAACATTTCCCACTGGGAAAAGTCGTCCGGATCTATTTCCGGAATGGGTTGCATGATGTCTACATTGATGGATACGTAGAAACATTTGAATGTGACTTATTCAGCAATAATGAAACTGCACAGGTATCCATTATTTGCAATAACCCGTATTTTAGAAGTGCAAAGAAAGAAACATTGGTTCTATCAGTATCAGAAGCCCGTTTTGAATTTCCATTTTCCATCAATATTGGTGAACCAATTCCCGTTTCTGAACGAAATTACAGCACATCTGGTATTATCAATGCCGGACTGGTGTCAACGGGAATGGTGGTTGAATTTAAGGCAATTGGAAAAATCACATCCAGACCATGGCTAACCAATTTGACATCCAATCAAACCATGAAGCTGACAGGCACAGAAACAACGCTGAATCAAGGCGAAAAAATTACAGTAAACACCAACAAACATCATTTATCGATTGTAAAGACATTTACGGATAAAACAACCAAAAATATTTTAAACACGATGGATGAAAGTTTTGAGTGGGTGCAGCTGCTGCCTGGAAAGAATCGTCTTACCTATGGGGCAGACGAAAAGCCGGAAAATCTGCTTGTTACTATCACAGTTGACAAGTTATTACTGGGGGTATGATGGCTTGGAATTGTACATATTGAATCAAACTTTTCAAAGAGTTGCTGTAATTGATCAATATAGTTCCCTGATTTGGACACGGCGTTACTGGGATGTTGGGGATTTTGAGCTATACGTTCCAGCTGATCCAGATTTACTACAGTACTTGCAGATT
>ERZ773194.2550-NODE-2550-length-17114-cov-5.828419_pt1 | contig 17114 bp, 13 predicted proteins | sample MGYA00511240_ERZ773194 | MGnify/ENA primary metagenome ERZ773194 (study PRJEB29015, sample SAMEA2737774) | human gut metagenome | biome: human gut; feature: human-associated habitat; material: faeces | place: China | collected 2012 ... | reverse complement strand
TTGTCGCCGTCTGCTATGTGCCGTACACCGCTGTTAAGCTGATAACTGCATAAAAGTAAAACAACGCCCCTGCATTTTGATATGCAGGGGCGTTTATCAATCTGTATTTCCTCTTACGGTAAAATATAACGTTTGGTCGAAACGCCGTTCCGGCATCAGCCGTTCTATATATCCGGGTTCGATAATTTCGCTTAAAACAGACTTGTTTAATGCAAGATTTTGTATGCGGTCGGAAGTTACATATTTACGCCACAAAGAGCCTCCAATAGCAAATTCTTTATCAGTCTGATTATCAAAAGCCATTTGTCGGTATATGTCGGCGGTACGAATTTTGCCCGATTTACTCAATTCCCACAAGCAACGGGCAAGCCTTGCCGAAGCGCGCATACCGCGTTTCATTTTCTCGGAGGGCTTGTTTGAGTTATCGAGAAAAAGTCTTGAAAAGGCATAGTCGCTCCAAACAACAATATCAAAGGCTTGGTCGGCGAGTATTGGCGACTGCCCGTCAGTTTTCCAAAGAGTCTGCATTAAAAGCGGTTTTTGATTTTTATAGTATTTGTATTGGAAAGCGTCTATCGCACTGCATAACTGCGGCATTTTATGCGTCATTTCATAATCGTTATCCCACATTTGAATTGACGAGCAAGCCGTCTCGAATATTTCTCTTACGGCTCTTGAATTATTCTTTACAGCGTCAAACATTCCCAATGCGCAGTATGAAGTTGTGGCAGAGCGTATTACAAGTTCCGAGCCCCATTGTTCAGGCGGCAGCTTGCTTGTAGCGGAGGTAGGAATAACAGTTAATTTAACCTCCAACGGCGACAGATAATTATTATCCATATCAGTTACCACTAAATCTATGCCGTCTATTCTATCAAAAGAATATTGCTGATAAGGCTCGAACACCGACTCGAAACAAAATTTTAATTCCCTAACTGGTCTGTTTTGACAGTTGAATACCTTTCTCATTGAAATGGTGGAAGGCACAACCCGTAACTTGCCGTTGACTTTTTCTAATTGTATGTAAATTGCGGGGATATCGTTATCAAGCATATAACACGCCGTTGCCGTAGGAAAGCTGGAATTAAAACAGTTCTTTCCCCAATGGTCGTCCGCCGAACGATTTGAATTATATATACCGTATAAACCGTTTGCCATTATATCGCCCCTTTTAATTTTTTATTAAATCGACGTCAAACTATTGACGTCAACAGTTTTTTGGTGTATAATTATTATAATTATAACACATCTCTTCAAAAAAATAAAGATGTATCAGCGAAAAAGTTTGAATGGAGGAATATTTTTGTGAAAACTGTTGATTTATTTGCGGGCTGCGGCGGTCTTTCCCTCGGTTTCCAAAATGCCGGATATGATATTGCCGCTGCGTTTGAATTTTGGGATATTGCGGCTGACTGTTACGAACAGAATTTTTCGCACCCCGTTTACCGAATAGATTTATCCGATACGGACAAGGCTGTTTCCGTAATTGAGAAAATATGTCCTGACGTTATTATCGGAGGTCCGCCCTGTCAGGATTTTTCCCACGCAGGGAAACGGATAGAAGCCGGCAGAGCAAGTTTAACGAAATCCTACGCAGAAATTATCGGCAGAATAAAACCGAAATACTTTGTTATGGAAAATGTGGACAGAGCGGAAAAAAGCAATACCTTTGCCGAAGCACGCGAAGTTTTCAAATCCGCAGGCTACGGAATCACTCAAATGGTGCTTGACGCGTCTTTATGCGGAGTGCCTCAAAAACGAAAACGCTTTTTCTGCATCGGCGCACTGAATGAAAAAGACGATTTTGCAAAAGACTTTTTGCTGGAAAGAATATCGGAACACGCGACAACGTTAAGAGAATACTTTGGTAATTCTCTTGATTTTGAATATTACTATCGTCATCCGAGAAATTACAGCAGACGTGCAATTTTTTCGATTGACGAACCCGCACCGACAATGCGAGGGGTAAACCGTCCCGTACCGAAAGGCTATCCCGGACACCCCGGCGACGCTTGCCCGTTAAACGACGATATACGAGCCTTGACTACGCTTGAAAGAGCTCTTATACAAACATTTCCGCCTAATTACAAATGGTGCGGCAACAAAACCGATACCGAACAAATGATAGGCAACGCCGTTCCCGTCAAACTAGCGGAGTTTGTAGCTTCGGCATTAAAGCAATATATTGAGAATAATAATAAAATAACGATAGACAGAGAACACTTTATCGGCTGGCTCATAAACACAAGGCATTTTTCAAAAAGGGCTGCAAGCGATACGGTTTCCAGAATTAACAGAGCGGATAAAATACACGCTATGTCGGCTGTTCCCGATTCTCTTTATCTGTACGAATTACAGCAAAGCGACGAATTTAACGAACTTTCAGTTTCCGTGCGTTCTCAAATAAAGAGAGCGGCAAATCTGTACAATGACTATGTATCTTCCAACAATTTGGCTTTGAAATAAAAAATAAACCGTGATACCCCGTCCAAATAAGACGAAGCATCACGGTAATTTTATGTGTAAATGTAGAAAATGAAAGCACCATTTTCGCAGATTTTAGAGGAATTATATTACCCTGTCAATTTCGGCGGTTAAAAAGCCTTGTTTTATGCGGAATTTAAGGCATATATTTTCTACATACCAGACTGCTTTTTTCGTATATAATTTGCCTTTTGTTTTCGGAGTACAATTTTTCTGCATACGGGGCAATACTTGAATTTGTTGTTTGCCGCTTCAAACGGCTTTCCGCAATTTTGACAAATTCGTGTATTTTTCGGCTTTGCAAGCTCAATATACAAATCCTTATCCGCCGGAAGTACGGCGGTGCGGAAATATTTGCAGATAATATGCGAATAGGTTGTTATTTGAGGGCATACGCACGGCTCGCCGAAGTCAAGCCGTATGCAATACCCGTTGTCATAGTTGCAGCACAGCTTTTTAATAAGAGCGTTTACTTTTCGGCTTTGTTTCGGAGAGAGTAGTATTTTTTCGTTCATAGCTCCGGCTCCGATTTATTCTTTGGTTGGTGCTCCGTTTTACCTTGCGGATTCTGCTTTGCCAAATCAAGCTGCCGTCTGACAGACGGCTTTTTCGGCTCATTGTTAATTTGCCCGTCAAGCATATTGTAATTCTGTTCCGTCTGCTTTTTCGCCGTTTCAAGGTAATTAAACGGTTCTCCCGCAAATTTCACCGTCCGTATCTGCTCGAATTGAGATAACACGCCCTTTTGCAGTCTGTCATACTCTGCATAGACTTCTTTTGTAAAACTGCCGTTATCAAGCATTTCCTGCTGACTGCATACCCAGCCGCTTCCGTACAGGAACGGGTAAAGCGTTAAATTATCCGTTATGTAGGTGAGCGATTTATCGCTGTTATCATAGTATGCAAAGCCGTTATCACTAAAAAGATATTTTTCGCTTTTACCCAAATACAGCTTATTATCATAACCGACAAATGCCGTCATACCCTTGTAATTACTTATCGCCGCCGATCGTGTGTGAACATAATCGAAAAATTTTTCAACCTTTACCCAGCCTGCTTTATCACAGTAATAGGCGTTATTTTTACCGTTATCGGACAATACAACAATATCCGAAACGCTTAAACTGTGCCCGTAAAAATCATAAGGGCGGTTTGTGTTAAATTCCGTAAAAATGCTTTCCAATGTTGTATCGGCTTTCATTTGTGCGGAATAAATAAGCTCATAGTTTTCGATAACGGGTAGCTGTTTATCTTTTTTAATCTGCTCCAAGCTCTCAAAGCGCAGCCCTCTTGTGCTGTCGTCATCTTTGAGTTGATATATCATAAAAAGCCTTTTCGGATAGTTTTTCTCAAATTCGCACAGGCTCTTATACGGCTCATCGGCAGAGGTCAAGCCCATTTCATTAAAAACCTGCTTTAATCTATGTGTTTTACCGTGCAGAATATTGTCCGACAAATCCTGCTGCATTTCAATAATTTCAGAATACACACGGTCATAGTCGGGGCGATTTGCCCTTAAATACTCTCAATCCGAACAGCCAGCCCCATAGAATCCTTAATCTCGATTTCCGATAATGCGTCTGTTGTTATGGAATATTCTTTCGGAATTGTGTTTAAGTCGCCGTTGTATATTTCGATAAATTCCGCACAGCCCTTTTACAAAACTCCGTAACTGTCAAGGAATACAGCTTTATAGTCCCTTTTGCACCGTTCGCCATAGTCTCAAAAGTTTATAAAGTCCTCTAAATCGCCAAGCTCGCCGATTTTTATTCCGCTTTCTTCAGCCTTGTATCTGCCGTAGTCGTCATAGTCGGATATGTCGGGAATAGAGCTGTAACACTCCGTATTCAAGGCGAGGTTTATAAGGTCGGCAACGCTCCTTGTATGCTCCTGCGCCTCGACCGCAGCCGTAAACACCTGATATTCGTTATCGTCAAGATTAGATAAAATATCCGCCAAGTAATTAAGCTCGTCAATGTTTTCGGTTTCCTTGAACAGCCTTTTTGCATTGACACCGGGCAAATAAAAATCCGCAATTTCAAAAATGTACTCACCGGGCTTGGCGTCAAGCTCAAGCCCGATTTCCTTAAAAATATATGTCAGTTCTTCTTTGTTTACGGGTAATTCCATTAAAAAATGCCGGTAATTATCCGGCGTATTCCTGTATTCATAGCCGTTTGCGATTGCTGCCGTAAAATAAAATTCCGCCATACTCACACCTCCAAATCCGCAAACTCTTTATCGGTCATACCGACCAATTTTGAAATAATATCCGCCGCCGTATCTTTCAAATCTGCATCCTCGATATACGGGATTGCTTCCTTGATTTTAACGATAAGCCTCACACGGTCAGCGGTATTATACATTCCGATTATGCTTTTTTTCTCGTCTGAAAATTGTGTCATAGCGATATATCCTCCTTTTTCTGATTTGATTTATATAAAACGCGTTTTACTCTCAAAACACTGTTTTTAGGGCGGTCTGCACTTTTTGTAATCTGATTTTTTCATAGACGCACCGCCTGAGGCATAAGGGAGCCGAGCCTCATATGCCCTGTATTTGCTAAATTTTTGTCTTTTCAATTTGTCATCCTCGCAAGGCGTCGGCATTGCTTCGTCCTCCGCAGTAAAAATCCATAAAATTTTTCTGCATACAGGGTCGCAGAGTTTTCAGTATAAAAAATTTTTTGAAAGACAAGGCAAAAGCGGAGTTAATACTCAATGTATTAACGAGCATTTTAACGCCGTATTTCGGTAAATTTTTAACTGAAAACCATATTAGTTCGACTCTCTTATGCCTTGTGCCATATCGTGATGTACTTTTGTCGTGTAATAGCTGTCAATGGTGGATGAGGCGTTAAACAGCGCCGCCAACAAATACTTTTTGATATTGCGAATATCCGAAGTGTTTTCCCTCATACAGTCGATAACATACTCAATATGCTCGGAGGTCAGCTTTAATAGTTTTGATTTCACGATTGCCGCCGGGGAGGTATCGCCGGCAATGATAAGACTTGATTTCTGTGTGCAAACCGTTTCTGTCATAAGGTCAACGATTTCGTCAAGCATAGCAGCGTCACGGTTAAGGTTGACGCTTAAAACATCATAGTCGATATTTTCTTTGATTATCTGTCTGTATGTTTCCACCTCATCATATCCAATCCTATCCGATTTTTCTTTTGTCGGCTGTGCCGCTTTTGCCGGCTCCGGCTCTTTTTGATATGATTTGATAGGATAAGTATTTGATATATCCGTATTTAATTCTTTTATATTTGATTTATTAGTATTTAATTGTGCGGTGTTTTCCTGTATAGGCTCTGCCTGTGCAGGAATATCCAATACAGGATTTTCCCGTATAGGTTTTTCCCGTTCAGGCGGCGTGTTTTTAGGCTGCTCCAAAATCGTGTACTCAATCGTGGTAAGCTGTCCCTTTTCGTTTCTCATACGCTCACGGATAATATATCCGTGCTTTTCAAGCTCTCTGATACAGGAGCTTATGCTGTCGATTCCGTCCTTGCATATTGCCGCAAGTCCTTTTGTTGTGTAGTCCCAATTTTCGGGGAGCGAAAGCATAAGAGATAACAGCCCCTTTGCCTTTAACGATAATTCCGTATTTCTCAAATGGTGGTTGCTCATTACGGTGTAGTCGCGCGTTTTGTCTATTCTGAAAACTGCCATTTCAAAAATCTCCTTTCCTGTGAAATTAAAAAAGCGCCGGGATTTTTTATCAATCCTGACGCCGTTGCTCCGGTTTATTCTGTTTTTCAAGCGGCACATACGCCGAACACGTTTTGCCGTTATGGCAATGCAAGTACGAACAAAACGGATTTCTGTTGTCGAGCAAATATGTGTCCTGCCCGATTTTACAAACAGGGCATAACTGCTTTGAATTTTCGGTTTTCATTTCTGATTTTCCTTTCGTGGTTTGAACAACAAAAAAAGAATACCATTTTTGCAGGTATTCTTTGATTTGTATTAAGTTTCAAGTACATAGTTGTTTGCCTGTTGTCCTAAAATGTTGATTTTATGCGATTTTGAAAAGTATCGTTATCTAACTTCATTATTTGACAGACCGGATTTCAAAAGAATGTTAAAGGACATAGAGTGCGGAAAAATTGATTGTGTTGTTACAAAGGATTTATCACGGCTTGGCAGAAATTACTCGATGACAGGTTATTATACAGATGAATATTTCCCGGAACAGCATTGCAGATATATTGCAATCAACGATGGCGTGGACACAATGGGAGCAAACAATGATTTTGCAGCATTCCACAATGTTATTAACGAATATTATCCACGAGATATTTCAAAAAAGGTCAGACAAGTAAAAAGGACAAATGCAGAAAAAGGTATGTTTATGGGTAGCAGAGCACCTTATGGATATAAAAAATCCCCGGAAGATAAACACAAACTCATTATTGACGAAGATACCTCTTGGGTAGTCAAAAAGATATTTGGTAAGTTTATCAATGGGGAAAACGCACGGATGATAGCAGATGATTTGAATAATATGAATTTGTTATGTCCACGAGCATACTATTATCAGTTGCAAGGAAAAGATAATCCACGCAAAGATGAATCTATGACTTGGAGCAGTGCCACAATTATGCAGATAATTCAGAAACAAGTATATATTGGAGATTTGGTTCAAGGTCAAAGACAGGTCGTTTCGTTCAAATCAAAGAAAAGACGATTAACCGAACCGGATGAATGGATTATAGTTAAGGGAACTCACGAACCAATTATAAGCCGAGATATATGGGATGAGGCACAGAAAATCCGTAAAGGCAGATACTACCCACGCAATGAACGGAAAGACAAGACCGATACCATATTTATCGGGTTGGTAAAATGTGCGGATTGCGGTGCTACTATGTGTGCGTCAATGAGGGGCAGACAGCCAAAGCTAACATACAGATGCGGTACATATTCAAATCACGGGAAAAATGTATGCACTTCTCATAATATCCGTGAAGAGGTTCTTGAAGCCATTGTGTTAAATGACATTCGTCACTATGCCTACATAGCAAGTCAAGACAAAGATTACTTAATAAAATCAATCAGCAAAATGCTTTCAAAAGACAAAGAGTCTGAGAGTAATATAATGCTTAAAGAATTAAAGAAAGCTGAATCAAAGGTTGAGGAAATAAACATCTCTATTAAAAGCCTTTATAAAGACAAGGTTACGGGGAAAATATCGGAAAAAATTTTTTATAATCTTCTCGAAGATTTTGAGAATGAGTTGAAAAATTGTGAAAATACCGCTTCTGTACTTCGTGAAAAGCTTGATATAAAAGCTGCAACCGAAAGCGAAATCTCTCTTTTTGCCGATAGAATTTCAAAATGTTTAGACCTTACATCTATGAATAAGTTTTTAGCTCGTGAGTTAATTGAGCCGATAACTGTTTCCGCATATTATAAGGTTGACGGCGAAACAACGCAAGATGTAGACATAAACTATAAATTTGTGGGAAATCTAAAAAATTTAGAAATAAATTTTTTGAAGCAGGCTATGTGATAGCCGTAATATTGCGGCAAAGAAACAACCGCTTTATTATGGCTGTTTTAGGGCAAAAAAAATTATGGTCATTATCAAAAATGACCATAAAAGTGTGGCGGAGAACAACAGATTTACCTAAATACAGATTTTGGACAACGGTATAGAATGATTGCAATACCGCCATTATTTCTGAAATTTCCACCACATAAATACATTTTTATATAGTGCATATTTCACGATGATTATATCGTGTTTTTTTGTGTCCTTTTGTTATTGTTATTATTATAACATATATCTTTCTAAAAGTCAATAATCGGAAAGGATTTTGAAAATGAATACGGAAAGGATTTTGAAAATGAATAAAAACCAACTATGCCCTACCTGCAAAACAGGACAGGACACATATTTACTTGACAGCAGAAATCCGTTTTGCCCGTATAAACATTGTCATAACGGAACGAGCTGCACAATGTATAAACCTATTGAAAAATCGAATAACCCACCCGACAGCGTAAAGGAAAAATCCTGACGCTGTTTTTTTATACCCTTTTGTGGAACAATAGAAAGTTTTTAGACAAGCAAAACAGGGGCTTTTAAGCCTCGTTTTCGTTATGGCAAGGAAAAGATATTAGATACCCTCAAAAACGGCTTCTATCGTTCCACTGTCAGAATAAGCGAAAGGAGGATTTTTGTATGGCAGTTTTCAGAATAAACAAAACTCGTGATTACACCGTGATGAGCAATCATCATTTAAGAAACACGGCACTGTCCTTAAAAGCAAAAGGACTTTTATCCCTTATGCTGTCCCTACCTGATAACTGGGACTATACCACCAAAGGTTTAGCTGCAATCTGCAAAGATGGAATAGACAGTATTTGTTCTACGGTAAACGAGCTGGAACGCCACGGATATATTATCCGTGAACGAACAAGAAATGAAAAAGGACAGCTTAAAGAAATTGAATACACCATTTTAGAACAGCCGAGAACGGTTTTGCCAGAACAGGAAAAACCTAAACGGGAAAATCCAGTTTTGGAAAATCCAATCTTGGGAAAACCAGAACAGGGTCAACCTATCTTGGAAAACACCGCACAATTAAATACTAATATATTAAATAAAAAAGAATTAAATACTGATGTATCAACTACTTATCCAATCAAATCCTATCCAAAGGAAACGGAGCAGAAACAAAACAGACAGGGTGCGGACGGGATTGGATGTGATGAGATGACAGCATACAGGAGTGTAATCAAGGAAAATATTGAGTATGATGTTTTGAGTATAAAGCTCAAAGCTGACATTTCAATGCTTGATGAAATCGTTGACCTGCTGACAGAAACGGTATGCACCTCAAAGCAGTACCTTACAATAGCCGGCGATACATTCCCGTCCGCAGTTGTAAAATCAAAGCTGCTGAAATTAAATGCCGAACATATCGAGTATGTCATAGACTGTATGAAGTCGAATACAACGGATGTCCGCAACATCAAGAAATATATGCTTGCGGCGCTGTTTAATGCTCCCTCTACCATTGACAGCTTTTACACGTCAAAGGTAAATCACGATTTTTACGGCGGCTGATATGATAAAATCCATATACAAAAAATACAGACCGCCCTGAAATACAATCTGCTCCCCAAAACTTAAACACAAAATTTTATAAGGAGGATAATTCAAAAATGAAATTCAGAAACAAAGCAAAATCTGTTTTGTCGGTGCTTCTTGCTCTGACAATGCTTTTAAGTGCTGCGCCCGTAATCACTTATGCGGCACAATCTAACGAATATGTCGATCCTGCCGATAACTGGCTTAGTTCAAACGGACGAACCAACGAGCTGGATATGAACGCTACTACCACTTTTGAAACGTGCTGGTGTCCCGTCTGCAAAAAGGAAACTATTGTACTTACCTACCGTGTCCCGGAATACACAAGAACGGGAGAAACAGCAAAAAATCACGGCGTATGGTTTTCCGACGGCAGAAATGCTGACGGTACGGAAATCGGAAACCTTGACGACGGCACACCCGGAGTAAACGCATACTATACGGGCAATCATTGGACGAAAAGTGTTTGCCAGCTCTGCGGTACAATAAATGCGGTTGACGGCTTGGACGCATATAACTTCAACAAGAATGTTTACAGTCTGAACGCCTGCGACCATAATTTCTTTATCGACTTTGACAATACCACCTATGAACCGTATAACAAGTCATATCATACAACCACACTCAAAAAAGGACAGTATTGTCAGTTCTGCAAAGGTACATTTGCAAGAGCAAGCGAAAAAAGAGAGTCCCACGATTTTACCGAGCTGATTGACGGACAAGTCGGCAACAACCGTTTTTACATATCCGAAAAATGCGGCGACTGCGGATATGAAACAAGCGAATATGTAACCGCAAAATCCGTTATTGCGTCATACTACGGAACGGCTGACGGTGAAGCTCATACCGTAACCGTTTCTGACCTATCGGACAGCGGCGTCAAAACCAGTATTCGCTACGGCACATCTGCGGATAACTGTACCAAAACAAGCGCACCGAATTACACACAGCCGGGGTATTATACAGTGTACTACAAGATTACATACTCCTATTCCGGCGAAGATATGACGGAAAACGGCGTCAGCTATGTATGGCTGCTTAATGATAATTCCAAAGAAACGGAAAATGACGGCGATACGATTATCGTTATTCCTCCGGCGCATGAGCACGATTTCAGATACCTTGAAACCGTTCCCGCCTCCTGTGAGAATTTAGGCTATGAGCACTGGCAGTGTGATGGCTGCGGAAGTCTTGAAAAGAGAAACTACACTCCCGCAAAAGGACACGATTATGAGGATATAACCATAAGAGACGCAGACTGTACGCAGGGCGGCTTGGTTTTAAGCCTTTGTAAAAACTGCGGAGATTTCTATCAGGAAACCACTCCGAAAGGCGAACATAAATACGATACCGAAAAGCACAATCCGACTTGTAGGAATGTAGGTTATACAGAGCATATCTGCGAGGTATGCGGCGACAGCTTTATTACGGATATTACACCCTTAATTTCTCATTCCTATGAGCGTATCACAAAAGAGCCGACTTGTACCGACAAGGGTTATACAACTTCAACCTGTACAATGTGCGGCAGCAGCTATGTTTCGGATTACACAGAGCCGACGGGGCATCATTGGGACGAGGGGCATAATGTTACTTCCTCTACCTGTACAGCAGACGGTGTAATTGAATATAACTGTTTGAATTGTGATGAAAAGATGATTAAGGCAGACAGCGCAAAAGGACACACACCGGGGTCTGCTGCGACTTGCACAGAACCGCAAATATGCGAGGTTTGCGGAACAGTTTTAGAGCTTCCTACGGGACATCACTATGACAGTACGGTTATTGAACCGACCTGCACAGCTATGGGATATACCGTTTACAAATGTTCTGACTGCGGCGATACATACACAGGTGAATATACGGATAAAGCAGAACACGAATATATAAAAACCGTAATCAATCCTACTTGTACCGAAATGGGACATACGCATTATGCTTGTATAAACTGCGATGATGAATTTGACGCTGACTACACGGACAAACTTCCGCATAATTACAAGGCGGAAATCACAATGCCGACATGTTCGGAGTTTGGATTTACCGTTTACACTTGCGCCGACTGCGGCGACAGCTACACAAGCGATTATACAGATAAAACGGAGCATAACTACAACAAAGAGGTTATCCCTCCGACTTGCACCGAACACGGTTATACTGTTTACACATGCCCGGACTGCGGAAAGGAATATATCGGCGATATTACCGAAAGTGAAAACCACCATTACAAGGAAACAGTGATTGCTCCGACTTGTACCGAAATGGGTTATTCCATATTCAAGTGCGAGGATTGCGGCGATGAATACAAGGGTAATTACACAGATAAGATACCTCACGACTATAACAAGCATATAACAGCTCCCACTTGTACGGAAATGGGATTTACGGTTTATGAATGTAAAAACTGCGCTGATACATACACAGCAGATTACATCGACAAAATTCCGCACGATTACGAAAAGACAATTACTGCTCCAACTTGTACAGCATTGGGATTTACAACTTTTGTATGCGCAAACTGCGGAGACACCTACAAATCCGAGTACAAGGAGCCGAAAGGACATACACCGTCCGATTGGATAATTGATATTCCGGCAACCATTGAACACGATGGCAGCAAGCATATTGAATGTACTGTCTGCGGCGAAACTTTGCAGAGCGAGGATGTTGCGCAGCTTATTGATACAGACCGCACCGACGAGGACGGTAATGCCGAAATAGGCGATTTCAGTATCATTCTTACCGACAAGGACGGGAAGCCCGTTTTCAATTCGGAAATCACGATTGATGTTGATAACAAAATTTCAATCAGATTACCGCACGGCAGACTTTTAGACTTTGCCGATCAGACAACGGTAACAGTATTTTATACAGATATGCAGAAGCCGGCGGACAACCTGAATATCTTTATCGAGGACGAAAACGGCAATACCGCCACAGGTACAACGGACGCAAACGGACAGCTTAAAGTACCGAATAATCAGAGCAGCACGGGCAGCGGCAACGGCACTATCGGAAACGAAAACGATGGGATAAAAGACACCTATGTTGTCTCCGCAACCGATAAATACAATGTTATCATTCCAAACTGTGATGTAAAAATCGGCGAGAGCAATAATGTTGTAGTTGACCTGCCGGACGGCTTAATTCTTACGCAGGACAGCCCTGTTATTATCACTATAACAAATCAGAACGGCGAACCTCAAAAAGATGTTTCCATAATTGTTATTGCCGATAAGGACTATATCGAAAAAGGCGTTACCGATATGTACGGCAAGCTGACTGTACCGCCGGTAAATTCCGGCTATACCGATAAGGACGGCAAGGTGAATATTAAGGGATATAATGTCCTTGTGAATGATGAAAGCAGAAATATTGAGAACGCTTTTGTTACTCTTAATGACGACAACACCATTTCCGCACTTCTTCCGGCAGATACCTTGATTGATTACGCAAACAGAATTACCGTAACCGTTCTCAATAAAGACGGCAATGTGGTTAAGGATATGAACGTAACCGTCAAAGATGTTTCGGAGAATGAGCGAAGCGGTGTTACCGATAAATATGGAAAAATGACCGTTCCCCCGCTTTCGGAGGATATGACCGATAAGGACGGTAATGCAAAGGTAAACGGATATAATGTTTTGATTACAGATGAAACAAATCCTATTGAAAACGCTTTTGTAATAATTGCTGATGATAAGCTAAGTATTACACTTCCCGAAACAAGTACGATTACGGTTGAAAATCGTATTACCGTTACCGTAACCGACAGTGAGGACAAGCCGGTTAAGTATATGAGTGTAACCGTGACAGACAGCACGGAAAGAAAAGAAACTAACCTGACCGATGCAGACGGTAAGGCTATTGTTCCTCCCACAACCTTTGATATTACAGATATTAACGGCTACGGAGAGTTAAACGGATATTCCGTTACCGTTGTTGACGAAAGCAAGGCTATTGAAAATGCTTCACTCACTTTGAATGAGAATAATTTAATTTCTGTTGTACTTCCGGCAGAAACCTTTATTGTTCACAATAATAGAATTACCGTAACTGTTCTGAATAAGGCGGACAAAACTCCTGTGTCGGATATGACGGTAACTGTTTCGGAGCTTCCCAAAACTGATATTGAGCCTAAATCCGTAAGCTGCAAAACCGACAAAGACGGTAAAATCGTTGTTCCACCTCTTTCAGAGGACATAACGGACGATAACGGCAATTCGGATATTACGGAGGAAAAGCCCGGCAAGGGCGAGGACACGGACGGTGACGGCATAGAAGATAAGCCCGGCGAAATTGAAACTGTAACATATATAGTATCGGTGAATGATACAAAGGGCATTATTACAAACGCCTTTGTTACAATCAAGGACGGAAAGGCTTATGTAACGCTTCCCGAAACTCACACGCTGACAGCCCCTAATCAGACCACCGTAACCGTTACAGATAATGACGGCAAAGCTGTTTCAGGTGTATCGGTAACAATTACCGATAAAAACAACACTTCCGGCACCGGGACGACCAACAGCAGCGGCAAGGTAACTTTGCCTGTCAAATCCTCCAGCGGTGGCGGCGGTTCTTCATCAGGCGGCAGCTCCGGCGGTGGCGGCGGTGGAATCAGCTATAATTCTTCCGTCAATATCAAAATTACCGACAAAGACAGCAAAGCAGTAACGGGCTTTTCAAAGAGCGTTGACAGCAAGGGCAATGTTACAATTACCCTGCCGACAGGCAAAACACTTGACAGCGGAAATTATTATACCGTTACTGTAACCGATGCCAAAGGAAATGCAAAGACTGACACTTTCGTAACACTCAAAGATAAGAATAAAAACGAGGTCAGCGGCACAACCGATAAAAACGGCGTGCTTGTTCTTCCGGCAAAGGAGCATAAGGCATATATCGTAGGCTATGATGACGGAACATTCCGTCCCGACAGCAATATGTCAAGAGCCGAAGCTGCGGCTATTTTCGCAAGGCTTATTTCCGAGAAAAAAGGCGAAAACATTTCGGGTACAAGGACAAGCTTTTCGGATATATCCCAAAATGAGTGGTATGCAGGCTATGTTTCATATCTTGAAAAGTACGGTATCATCAAGGGTTATGACGATAACACATTCCGTCCCGACAGCAGCGTTACAAGAGCGGAATTTGTGGCTATGACGGTACGCTTCTATAATTTGTTTGAAGATATAAAGGCCGTATCTGATACAACAAAATATACCGACATCAGCGGAGGACATTGGGCTGTTAAGGATATTTCCTATGCTACAAGTGAAAAATGGTTAAATGGTTATGCAGACGGAACATTTAAGCCAGATATAAATATCACCCGTGCGGAGGTTGTAACTGTTGTAAACCGTGCAACTGGCAGAAACGCCGACAAGGAATATATCAATAAAAATCTTTCCTCGCTGAATAAGTTTATCGATTTGAAGAACAACAGCTATTGGGCGTTTTATGATATTTAAGAAGCCTGCAACGACCATAAGGCGGCAAACATCTCTGACAGTGAGGTTTGGAGCAGATAAATCTTTGTACTAAAGTGAGAAAGCAGTCTAATAGATTGCTTTTCTGCTGAATTTATGATACAATATAATAAAAGCTTTTGTGATAAGAAGGTGTATTTACTTGGATTTAAAAGAAATTGTAGGCTCATTACTTGAACAATATTATGTGTGTTATCCTGATACAGAAAAAATAGTAGTAAATATAAATTTCACTGATGATTTAGGAAAAACATATTGCGAGTTAAGACAGGACATCAAAGAAAAGATAATTACAAAGGGTATTGATTATTTACAGAAATTCAATGGACTAATGGTTGCACCATATAGTGTAAAAGATAACATTAACATATTACTCAATACAAATAAAGTTATCGAATATTGCAATGACGGAAGTATGACGTGGATTGGCACATTAGCACACGAACTAACACATGCTATCGACTTTTACCAAATAGCAAAAAAAGATAATCTACTTTCATATGATACGATTGAGGATAATTCTGAATACTTGATGTTTCAGTTTTGGACGGAGTATCATGCAAGAAAACTTGGGTATAGTTTTTTAAGAAATTGCTTGAAGGTTGATAATGATGAAATATCTTCTAAAGAGGAACGCGTGAATTATATATTAGATACAGAATGGCCAACACATAAGCAAAGACATTTTGTAGAATATCATCAGGATACAAACGGCATAAATCAGATATATGTCACTATGCAATTACTTGGAAGATATTCCGTGTGGTGTGACTTATTCCCAAAGGCTTTTAATGAAAACACCTTCAATAAAAATTTTAAGACAGAATTATGGATGCAACATCTATTTTCTTTTATGAGAAAGCGCGAAACATTAGATTCTATATATAATAATTTTGAATGTATGAAAAAAATTCTACAAGAAAACTGGCCTATAAGCTAAAAAAACATTATGATTGGAGCAGTCGAGAAATTGGCTGCTCTTTTGTATGCAAAGGAGGTTGATATATGCAGGAGGAAATTGACAGAAAAGTAATTGCCCTTTCTGTATCAAGTGCGAAAATGACGGGGCGTGTTCTTGCAAAAGCTATTTCTATATACCTGTAGCACCAAAAGGGCAAAAATCCTAAAATGTATCACGGCAAGCAGACGATACGGCAGCTTATGAAACAAAATACGGCACTTTCAAATATAGAGATTACGGATAAAAATATCCGTTCCTTTGATAGTGTTGCTAAGAAATACAACATAGATTATGCTCTGAAAAAGGACACAAGCGAGCAGCCGCCCCGTTATCTTGTATTCTTCAAAGGGCGTGACGTTGACGTTATCAATATGGCATTTAAGGAATTTACGCAGAAACGGCTTAAACAAAAGGATAAGCCCTCCATACGTAAGCTGCTTGCAAAACTCAAAGAGCAGAGCAAAAGCCAAAACCGAAACCGTGAAAAGGTTAATGAAAAGGACAGAGGTGTTGAACTGTGACGATTGACAAGAAAAATGTCATAGCAAATGCGCCTTATGTGATATTCTTTTGGATTGGTGATAAGCTGGGCTATGCTTTGAGAGTATATGAGGGCAATCAATTATCAGCACTTATGAAAGGAATTGCGAAGCTGTTTCATGCTCCGTTTTTCTCTTTCAATCCTCTTGATATGCTGATAGGCGCAGGTGCGGCGGCTGCGATAAAAGGGATATTGTATATCCGCAGTAAGAACGCAAAAAAGTACAGAAAAGGAATTGAATACGGCTCGGCACGCTGGGGTACGGCGGAGGACATTAAGCCGTATATGGACGAGGATTTTTTTAATAATATTCTTCTCACCAACACCGAACGGCTGACAATGAACTCAAGACCGAAAAATCCGAAGTATGCCAGAAACAAAAATGTTATTGTTATCGGTGGCTCAGGCTCCGGCAAGACAAGGTTTTTCATTAAGCCCAATCTTATGCAGCTTCATTCTTCCTATGTTGTAACAGATCCGAAGGGTTACAATAATATAGGACAGAGAAAAAGTCACACGGTAAGACGAA
>ERZ773194.2524-NODE-2524-length-17238-cov-7.471047_pt1 | contig 17238 bp, 17 predicted proteins | sample MGYA00511240_ERZ773194 | MGnify/ENA primary metagenome ERZ773194 (study PRJEB29015, sample SAMEA2737774) | human gut metagenome | biome: human gut; feature: human-associated habitat; material: faeces | place: China | collected 2012 ... | reverse complement strand
TCAGGTGAAAGGCCGAGCCGACCAGCCCGCCGATGCCGCCGGTCACGCCCGCGATAACGAGCCATTTGAGGAACGTGCAGATGAATTCCCACATAGTGCGCGCCTCGCGTTCGGCCTCTTTTTTCATATTGTCCACAGCAAAAGTATCCTTTTTATGCGTATTTGCGCCGCAAATCGGCGCGAACAAAGATACTATACAACAGAATTTTCGGAAATTCCACCGCCGGAGGCACAGAATTTGCGGAAATTGTACCGTCGGACTTGATTTTTTCCGCGAGATTGGTTATAATCATCCGTGCATTCGTAAAATGCATATATGGATAGGTATCGAAGTGGTCATAACGGCCCTGACTCGAAATTTTTTGAGAGTTTGGCAGTATGCTCCCCTCAAAATCCCCGTAAATACTGAGTTTTTGCTCGGTTCGAAAATTAAATATTTTGTTGTTCTTTCCGTCAGTTCTTGCGAAAAGTTTTTCAAAAGAAAACGGAATTACATACACGGAGAGTTGTCCGAGTGGTCGAAGGTGCAGCACTCGAAATGCTGTAAGCCGAAAGGCTTCTAGGGTTCGAATCCCTAACTCTCCGCCAAAAAGTCCAGTAACCAAGCGGTTTTCTGGACTTTTCTTTTTTGTCCGTTTTCGCAAAACCGCTTCAAAACCGCCGCAAGAACAGCCCAATTTTAGGAAAGAACTGCGCCTTTTTTGCCTTTTTAGGCGTATTCGAACCGTCAAGCTCGGTTCTTTTCGTCGTCATATAAATTTTCACTCCATTTACTGCCAAAACTCACCGTTTCGGGCAACACCATTCCGTTTACCATTGCACTTGCCGAGGACAGTTTTGACGAGTAGTCAAGATGAGCGTAAATGTTAGCGGTAGTGGAAAAGTCGCTGTGACCGAGCCATTCTTGAATTTGTTTCAGCGGTACTCCGTTTGCTAAAAGAAGAGAAGCGCAACTGTGTCGCAGGTCGTGAAAACGCATTCGTTTGCAACCGTGTTTTTGAATATATTGCGGAAATTGGCTTGTTAAATAGTTTGGGTTCATTAAGTTGCCCAGCTCGTCAACAAAAACATAGCCGTCATATTCGTAATTGTAACAGTTGCCGCAAACCTTTTTGTTGACTGCTTGCGCCGCCTTTACCTCTTTGAAATATTCGGCAAAGCTGCCTACTAGCGGAAGTGTACGCATACTCGACTTTGTTTTTGCAGAGTCCTGTGCGTACATTTTTGTTTTGCCGTCCATCTGCACCGAAGTGACCGTATGCTTAATGGTGATTGTGCCACGCTCAAAGTCGATGGCGTCCCATTTCAGCCCAACAACCTCGCCTCTGCGCAGTCCGTAGAAAGCGGCAACCAAAACCGGTAACTCAAATTTTGTACCTTTAACAACTTCAAATAGATGTTGCAATTCGTCCGCATCAAGGAATACAGGTTGATAGTCGTTCTTTTTCGGTCGGTCTACCTTTTCCGCTACATTCTGTGTTACAAGGTCGGTTTTAAGCGCATATTTCAGTGCCTGATGAATAACGGCGTGGTAGTGTATAACCGAATTTGCCTTTACGGTTTTCAACTTTTCGGAATAGAATTGCTGAATGTGCCTTGCCTCTAAGCCCTGTAATGTCACCGCTTTCTTGCGAAAATACGGCTCAATCACCGATTTTACCATTTGTTCGTAAGAGCCGAAGGTGGTCGCCTTTACACGCACCTTTACAATGTCCAGCCATTGCAATAAGTAGTCCGCAAACAGCATATCAGCGGCAAGCTCGCCCACTTCATTGGGCGGTTCAAACTCACCTCGAATTCGTAAAAGCTCGGCTTCCGCTTTGCGCTTGTTGCCCTTTTCGGACAAGCCAGTGGAAAAATATTTCACACGGCGCTTTCCGTTGTTGTCGTTGTAGCTTAATACTACATAATAATATCCTTTTTTAACTTGTAGGTGTCCTGATACCATAAATTCTAGCTCCTTTCATTTTTACACAGGATTGACCTACACCGACAAGCTCATTATAGCCTGTCGGCATAGTTCTTTCCATTCTGCGAGGGTCACGCTGCGTACACTTCTGTACGAATCAGCGAGTGTCTCGGTTTCGTTCTCTCTGTTTTCTTAAAAGCTCCAAGCCTTTCAATATATCTTTTCGCATTTGCTCGTCGGTATAATTCGGCGGAAAATACTTTTTGAAGTCATCACGCTTGAATTTAATTTGCTCTTTTTGGTTAGGCTTTTCCTCCGACATAACGCCGTAAATAATTTGGCTGTCAAGACTGCCCTCTTGGGACAATTTCTTTAATCGAATACTTTGAGCGTGTGACGGCGTACAGTCGTTTAAGTCCATAGCGTCAAGCAAAATTCTTTGCTCATCCTTAGATAAGTATGAAATTTCAACCGCCGGATTAAATGCGATTTTTCCGTCATCTACCATTGCAAGCAATTCGGGGATTAAGTAGGTCAGGCGGATATATCGTTTAATCTGATTACGACTTTCGCCTGCATCTTCCGCAACTTTTTCTACGCTTAACAACTTCTGCCAAACTTGGGCAGAAGCTACACCCTGATGCTTTATGGCATCTAACTTCATCTTAAATGCAAATGCCTTTTCGCTTGGCAAAACCGTTTCTCGTTGCAAATTGGCGTCCACCATTGCAATGACCGCTTCGTCGTCGGTCATATCACGGACAATCACCGGCATAGTTTCAATCCCAAGTTCTTGATAAGCCGCAAGTCGTCTGTGCCCGGAGATAATCTCATATCCGCCGTTAATGGGTCTTGCCACAGCCGGAGTAATTGCCCCGACTTTTTTAATACTTTCAATCATTCGCTTCATCTCCTCGTCGTTTTGCACCTTAAACGGGTGGTTTTTGAATGGGTGCAACTCACAAAGCAGAATGTTTTGCACTCGTTCAAGCTTGGCGTCGTCACGCTGTTCCTGCATTGTAAACAGGTCATCAAGCTTTGTTAAAGTGAAATCTGTATTTCTTTTTGTCATCGTTCATAACCTCTCTTTCGTTGTTTATTAAGTGGGTAATATTGGTTTCGCATATTTTCCTCAATGCGAATATTCCCTTTGATTTTTGGGTTGTCCTCTATAATTCTTGCCGCCGTTTTCTTATCCTTTCGCAGTTTGGCAAGTGCCTGCGTACAGTCGTCACGCTTTGCAATAAGCGCAACCTTTTCTGTCGGGTCGTGGCAAGAAGCAATATCTCGGTAGAGCATTTTGCGATAATCCGATATTATCTTCATTTCCGCCTCGGTTTTATTTATAAACGCCTCAGTTGATGAAATATCCGTCAATCGGTTGTCGAAAATCAGCTGTACCTGCCGGGTATAGCGATCAAGAAAACGGCAGGCCTCACGCATTTCCGGCGACAGTGGCTTGTGCTTTTTACTTTTCGAAAACACGCCGAGCAGATATAAATACTTGAAATACAGTGATTTAAGCCCTGTGATTTTCTTTGCGGTTTTCAAATTGCCTTTCACCGAATATGCTTTTTGTATCGTTATGCCATAGTCTTTTTTGTCGGTAAATTCATTGTATAAGCGGTACGCCTCTTGCCAATGATTTTGGCTTGTATCTCTCATACGGTCATAAATATTTTCACGGTCATAACCCTCGCCTAAGCGATACAAGCGTGTCACTTTCTTGCTGTTCACCGAGCGAATGGTGGCGTACTTATGATACGGGTTTAAGTCGATTACATAACCCAGTCGCCTCATAATATAAGTAAAAGTTTTTGGGTTTGTGCTCATCGTAAGTGCTTTATCTATCGCCTCACGCATTAAATTGTATCGGGTAGGCTCGCCGTTTTTCTCGGCGAAGTACAGCTTGCGTGGCGTTTTACCTTTCGGGTTTTCAATAACCGTCAGACCGTTTTCACGGCACAGTTCATCGGAAATATTGCGCAGTTTCCAATAAGCGCCCTCGTTGCAATTAAACTTTTTGCCGTTCCACATATTCACTGAATTGATGACCAAATGGTTGTGATAAGTGCCGGTGTTAAAGTGGGTTGCGACCAACACTTGGTACTCGTTACCCCACATTCTTTTTGCAAGTTCAACGCCTAATTTGTGAGCAAGCCTGGGCGTAACCTCGCCTGTCTTAAAGCTTTGGTAGGCGTGGTAAGCAACATTTCCGGTGGTCTTATCAAAGCGTTCTTGCACGGCATTCATCTCGGCAAAAGCGGTTTCGACAGAGCAATTTACGCCTGTTACATACATTGCTTTTTCCTCGCCGACTACGGTCTTTTGCTCGTCACTTGCGTAGTGAAGTGCCTTGTAAATGTCGCTGTAAATCGTTTTGTCCGGGTTTGCTGCATAGCTTAAAACACGGCTTACGCTGTCAGTAATCGCCCAAATTTTTGTTACTGCCACGGTTTTTCACTCACACTTTCCGGCTCGTCAACCGAGTGATAAGCATTCAAAAATTTGCTTATAACATAATCAAATCCCTCGCTTATTCTGTCGTCAGGCAGCGACTTAAAATTATCACGAAGTGAGGTTAGACCTCGGTAAGCTTCGTAAAATTCTTGTGGCAAGCTCGCTTGAACTTGCTTGCCGAGGCCTAATTTTCTAAGATAAGCGGAAAGCGAAAGTCCGCATTTTTTTGCGGCGTTTTCCATTTTTCTTTTCTCTGTTTCGGTTACACGAATATTGATTGCGGTGGTTCTTTGTCTCATAAAAATTCATTCCCTTCTGTTAAAAATCGGGGTTACAGGGGCGGCAAGCCCATTTCGGCATTTGCCGCCGGTTTTGTGGGTCTTTTAAGGCTCTACAAAACCTATGCTCGTTACCTTTATGGATTGGCATTACCTGTATAGCCCTTTCTCAAAAATGACGATAATGACGGTTGTGACGACTTTTTCTCATACAGTAGATTTATTGTCATCGCCGTCATTGCCGTCACGCTTTTTTAAGTAAATCAATCGGCTTGTGCCGGTGCGCTTTGTCTTGTACTCAATGCCTTGTGGCATAAAAACTTCCGCCGAAAATCTGGCAAGCATTTTCGTCACAACATTGGGCGTGACTTCGGTTTCATTCATTTGTGTAACGAGTTCCGTCGCCGTACCTTGCCACTCTTTTACATCGGATACAAAGTCAACCAGCCGGAAAACAAACTTTGGAATTTCTTCTCGGCGAATGTCCTCCATATCTTTTCGTTCCACAAACTCCCACAAGTGTGTGCGGTTGTCAAACTTTAAGGTCAATTCTTGATACTCAATGTCACGACCGGTTGCAAGCAGCGTTCCGCTTTCATCGGAGCGACTGCGCTTCAAAACAAAATTTGTGTCTGCCGCACCTGTGATACCTGTTGAGCCGGACACCTCGTTAAATGGGTCGGTGGCATCTTTCAGTTTTCTCACGTGATGAACAACCACAACGGCAATGCCGTATTTGTCCGAAATATTTTTAAGTGCCGACACATCGTCATAGTCGCCTGCATACATTCCGCTTTTTCCACCGGTACTTTTTGAATCACGCACCTTTTGGAAGGTGTCTATTATCACAAGTTTTGTTTGCGGAAAGTCAGTTAGATACTGTTCAATCTGTTGTTCCAAACCGTTACCGATTTGAAAGCTCGTTGTGGCAATGCGTAACTCGGCCGGCGCTTCGTCCGTAATCTTATACAAGCGACTTTGTATGCGTGCATAAGTGTCTTCCAAGCACAGATAGAGCACATCGCTCTTGTGGGTTTCAAATTCCCACACAGGCTGACCGCTCGCAACTTGAATACCGAGCCACAGCATAAGCCAGCTTTTGCCGATTTTGCTTGAACCGGACAACACGCTTAACCCTTGCGGTATCAAGCCATCAACCACAAACAAGGTTTTGTTCATCGGCGTGGAGAGCAGCGTGTCTGCATCAATTGTTTTCAGCTTTTCAACTTGCATTTTTCACACCCTCCTCCATAACATAGTTGATAACATTGACCTTCGGAATTTTGTAAGCATTTCCGATCTTAACGCCGGAGATATATCCGTCGCTGATTAGGTCATACGCCAAGTGTCGGCTTACACCCAGCATTTCTTGAAGTTGAGCCACCGTAACAATGTCCGGATAATTCGGAAACATCATCTTGTAAAGCTCTTTTAATTCTGTTTTTCTCATCTTTATTAACCTCCTTTGTGAGAAAATAAGCTGCACGGTTTGTACAGCTATGTACTTAGCAACAGAAAAAAAGGAGGCCTCTTTCCGTTGCCTTTTGCCGTTTTATCCGAATGTTGTTTTTGTATTCCTGCCCCTGCCAAGCGGCGTTGCCCTGCTCGTATCATCGCAAAGTCATATCCTATTCGGACGGTCATTCAATTTTAGATAATTTGGTTTATTGCAAACCTTATTTGCGAATTTATTATATCGGCGTGTTGACACAAAGGCAATACTTTTGTATAATGTTCTTTGGAGTTATATTAATTGTCTAAATTCTTTACATATCCGATTTTCTAAAACAAAGGTGAGAAAATGAAAAAAGATTATTCCGAATATACACCCACAAAAAACGAAATATACAACCTAAGTCGCTCCGACGGATATAATGTCAGATTGGCATATTTCAACAACTACGCTCGTTTCAGTAAAGATGACAAGCAAATTCATATTGCCGTCGATTACGGCAAAGAATATTTTTCTATGAACCCGCTCATTGAAGAATATACAGGAGAAAAACTCGATGAAGAAAGCTATGTCGTTGATAAGAATTTACCCGAATACATAGAGGAAAACAAAAAGCAAAAGGAAACGTTTGCAAGCAAATTTCAAATAGATTTTGAGGAAGCAGAATACAGAGAAGACCAATACCTTTGGGGTAAAAAGTTGCCAAAGTTGCCTTTTAATAATATTTTGAGCGGTGCAAAAATTGATTTGAAATACGGCGAGGGAATTTTGGATTTTATATATGCGGATTTCAAGTCGGCAATTAAAGAGCAGTTAAAAACAATAGAATTGGAAAATCTGCTGCGTGAGTTTGCAGAACAAGAAGGCATAAAAAAAGCCCCGATTCATAAAGATGAACCGGAGAAAATTTACAGCAGATTACAAGAGAGAATCGAAGAATATTACCAATATGCCGAAACAATAAGCAACATTGAAGACATTGCCTATGCCTCGCTGTATTCCGCTATCTGCCCTCCAATTTTCAAAAAAGGAAGCGATAAAAAGGGACAAACAATTTGGTACGGCAATTATCTTTTAAGGCTCCAACAGGAATATCTTGAGATGATTGAGTTTTGTTTTGATGAAGATTATTACCCCGAAGCATTGGCAAATAGACTGCCATCGGAAAGGTTCTACATTTACCGTTCGCTTAAAGAGTTGTCCCCGTTTTTAGAGAGGACGGAAGAAGTGGCGTTTTCAAACACTATGAGCGGAAAAGAAATGCCGTACGGTATGGACAGCGAAGAACTTAAAGCAAGATTTCATTTAAGTCTTGTACCAAACGAAGCACACAAGGCACTTGCCGAAAAATTCGGAACGACTCCCGAAAAGGTTGTGACTTTAATAAATATGCCTCATTTCATCAGTCGTCAATATGTGTTCGGTTCAGTCGCCGAAATTCTTGAAATTGAATTCACCAAAATGCTCGAACACAATGTTCGTTTCAGAAAGTGCAAGCGTTGCGGCAAGTATTTCATTATGAAAGGCAACTACGACACCAACTACTGCGACCGTATTGCTGAGGGCGAAACTCGCAACTGTCAGGACTTAGCGGCACAGGAAAACTACAAAAAGAAAATGGCGGACAATGTCGCCATTCCGCTGTATCAGAAATATTATAAACGCTACGCCGCCCGTGTCCGTGTTAGACAAATTAAAGAGCCGGATTTCAAGAAGTGGAAGTATCGGGCAATGACTAAACGTGACGAATGCACCGACGGCAAAATCACCCTCGCCGAATTTGAAAATTGGCTTGAAGGGAGTTTCCCGAATAGGAAGAAGAAATAACAAGGTTAAAATTTGTAAAAACATAGATGCTTTAGATGCGACCAACTAATAAAGATTTGTGTTTAATGAAAATGAAGGCAGGGAGAATATTACTCCTTGCCTTCATTTATTATTTTTTATTTGCCCAAAAAGTTAGATACATTTGAGCAACCGACTCAAGCAATACAAATAAAATGTGTAATATTATAAATATACAAACAGCTGTGATATATTTTAATGTTTCAATCGGCAAGAGATTTCTTAATAGCGAAATTGCAATAAGTACGACTAAATATATGATTTCAACAATAGCATTGTAAGCAATATTGGAAAGCAATATCTGAAACAGAGACAATTGCTTTCCGTCAACCGGCTTATATTGTTTCTTGTTTGAGTCAGTTTCTTTCAAGCATTGTATATTTTTATTGTCCGCAGATACTAAAATCGTAATGATTGCTATGGAAAAAGAAATTAGAATTGCTACAATATTTATTTGTGTATCTATAAATTCAGAAAAGGTTAATAGAATTTTTTCTGAATTGCCGATATTGGAAAATATAGCAAATAGTAATGATACTATTGCAATTATAAGCGGAATAATAAACTTGTTATAGAGCTTCTTTCTTGATGCGAAGTAGTCTTTAATTGGAACAAATATTATATTTTTCATTTTTTGTTCCTCATTTCCTCTATAAACTCCTGTGCTTTTACAAAAAAATCAACACTATTTACTTCATTCGTTACAATTTCTGAACAAACTGATAAGTAATGTTTCATTTTCATAAGGTCTGTATCGACTTCAAACTGCCCGGACGCCTTTGTTCCTTTAACCGAAATCTTCTTTATCCTATTGTTACTTTGCAAATCATCATAATATGCTTTAATAAGATTATCTGGGAATTTTTTAACTCCTTTAGGTCGTTTAATCCAAATTTCAACTTCATCATCTATTTCATCTCGATTAGCAAATTGCATAAAATCATCTTTTATAACATCTTTGCTGACCGTTAATTTAAGTGCGGATGTCGTTTTGGCGTCTTTTAGTGATGCTATAAAATCATCTCCTGGCATAATTTCGTATGACAGCTCATAATGGTATTTATCATCACTATCCTCATTATAATTTTCAAATTGAGTGTTTAGATAGTCAATAATACAATTTATTGATATTCCATAGTGATTGCTCTCGTGAACGGCAAGAAAGCGATGCTGCCCTTTTGTAAGACGTACACATAAATGTGTTTTTTCTTCATCTCCGTCTTTTTGACGTTTGCGTGTGCCGAGTTCTGTCATTGTTTCGGTATCAATTTCGTTTCTAACGTGATTATATTTTGCTGACTTAAAAATCACATTATAATTTCCGTTTTTCAAATCTTCAAACGAATCAAGCCACACAACTTTTTCAGAACTTGTAATATCTTTTTTTCTGTCGTTTAGACTTTTTTGAGTAATATAAGACAGTAAATCTGAAAATGCCGCGACTATTTGTTGTATATCATAAACAGAAGAGTCGTTGCTATCTTTTTGCTTTGATATAGCAAGATAATAAAAGTAAATTGGAACATTTTTCTTTTGCTCTTGGCTATTCATTTTTAATTACCCCCTCATAACACATCAGACAACAACTTCCAACTATCGCTTTTTATATCATCGGAATATGTTTCCGTACAAATACAAAGTTCACCACTTTGTTTATCTTGTCTGACTATGCCGCCAAACAGATTATACTTATCGGTATATTTTTTTAATACGCCAAATTTTTTTGCTGTATATTTATCAATATCTTCACTATCACCGGATTTCGTAAATCCGCCTTTTGTTTCGATTATCCATACCTTGCCATCGTTTGTTCCAACAATATAATCGGGATAAAACGATTTTTGTTTTCCGAAGTTATCCGTATAAACAATAGAAAAATATTCAATTCCTTTGTCTCCGTTTTTATAAAACCATTGAATATTTTTACTGCTTTCACAATATCGTTCAAAAAGTTTTTCCGGCAAAGAGCGATTTTCCGCAGAAGAAAGATATCCTTTATACACATTTTTTGTAAATTCTGTTTGCGATTTTGATGTCCCATCATAGGTGAAAATCATTTCCAACGGAAATCCAATTGGTTTTTCTGTTGTTTTTGGAATTGACAAGGTTAGTTGCAGTGTTTCATCTGCCATAGCGTCACGAACATCTTCAACCAGTAAGCGTTCATTATTGATTATAAATGAATATAGTTCCCTTGTTTCAACTTTTAGAATTTTAGAATCGCAGCGCAATCCGTTAAGGAATAATTTGCGCATAATTGTGTTGGTACTATTGTAATCCAAATTCACTTTATATCCTATTTCCGCAACACAATGATGATATTCTTTGCCGTGCTTATGTGTATTTAACGGCTCGTGTATAGAAATATCATTTAATCCGGTTATATTTTCTTTTGATAGAGTGTTCACTGAACCTGACTTTGTAAAATCGATAATATCCTCAGAGAAAGAATAACCGTGTGCCTCTAACAATGTTCTGTTTTTGACCGTATCATTTGTAATATGATATTTCTTTTCAAAATACTGGTGTATTACTTTTAGTGATAGTTTTGCATCACGTGGATATGGTATATCTGTCTTGTATTCACTGATGATTGTAAATGAACGATGCTCCGGCTTTAAAAACACCTTGTATGCGTCAAGAGCACCTTTTCCCAAACTCAGTTTTACACTCTCTGTAAATTTTTCATCTAATGTGTACAAATAGCAACTATCAAGCAAGTCATTTTCATAATGCTTTGCTTCAGGCATACGGCGAATGCGTCCGATTGTCTGAATCTCAAAAGTCTCACTCATATTATCACGAAGTTTAACAAGAATTTGTGCTCTCGGACAATCCCATCCGGTTGCGACCGCTTGCTTAATAATAACTGCAATAGGCTCTGCGTTGGGTTCTTCTATATCTTCGAGATTTTGCTTCTTGTCAGAAAGCCATACGGCAAGTAAATTGTTTTCGTAAGTAATACCTTTACTCTCAAAATATTCCTCAACTCTATCGAGTAAGGCGTCAGACTTATTCGGAATTTGTACGATGATAAGCGGATTGATTTCTGCTTTTTGTTTTGCATATTCAGAGCACAATTCACGTTGTTTGTTTATTGCTTTATCTAGTAAATATGTAATTTGATCATCAACATTTATATGCTGCTCAAAATTTTCGTTAATAATAAGTAACTTTTTAATTAACCCTTCCGCTATAACATCTTCTTCGGGAATATCAATCAAAATAGCGTTTTTATAGTTTTTAGGCGTAGCAGAGCAGCGAATAATCTTATCTGAACGAAAAAGTTCAATAATATCATCTGCTTTAATTGTGTCGTTTTGATGAGACTCATCGACAATAATTTTAAAGGTTAAACCATCATCAAGTGCATTTCGTATATGTTCTATAAAATTAGTGCGTTCGCTGTCTTTTAATGCATTATTGCCTTTCTTGGTCAATTTTTCCCAGTTAATAAAGCAGGCATCATTTTCTTCAAAGCCGGAAGTCATAATATCTGATAGCAATTTTGTTTGGCTTCCGTGGATATATCTATCCATTTTTTCTTTACTTTGTTCCTCAAGGTTGCCCTTGCCGGGAGTAAGCCAAATAAACACAGTTTTATGATTGCTTTTAAAATACTCATCCATAAAACTCGTTAGAATAATAGTTTTTCCGCTGCCCGTACAACTTTTGAGTATAATATCTCTGTTGGGTTGTTCCATTGCAGCAGTTAAGTCAGCAATAGCCTTTATCTGAAAATTTGCAAGGGTAATATTCATTTTTTAGCCCTCCAATTCCTTGTAATAGTAATCTGGAATAATATTTATTGAAATCTTTCTGTTTTTCAATATCTGTGCCTGTTGTGAATCCATTAAAATATCGTGACCTAAGTACAACTTTTGATATTTGGTATTGTTTTCAAGTTGCGAAATAAAGTCATCGAGTTCTTCCTCAGTAAGCACAATTCCGATTTTATTGTTGCCTGTGAAATTTACACCGTTTTCAAGTTCAACAAGCTCACGGATATGCAAAAGCAACTCATCGGCGTATTCGTAGTACATACGGTCTGAAATCGGAATATATTCTACCTTGTAGTATTTCAAACTTGCCGCATAGTTTTCTTTGTCGATGACACGTTTAATGCGCTCGTATGTCACATCACGGCAAATGTTATTTTCGTTATTCGTGCAGAGAATAAATTTGCGGTTGCCGCCGTCCTCTGCATTTAATTTCATCACGGCGTGACCTGTTGTACCGGAGCCTGCAAAAAAATCGAGAACTATACTGGCTTCAGAAGAAGCGATGTCTAAAACTCTTTCGATTAAACGAATAGGTTTTGGATTAGTAAATGCACCAGCTTTACCAAATATGTTTTTTAAATCTCTAGTGCCTTCTTGCGTATCACCGACCTCTGTTCGATACCAAATGGTTTTGCATACTGTTCCTTGCTGAACTTCAGATAAGAAAGTTTTAATTCGAGGTACATTGTTTCCTTTTTTTCCAAACCAAATACGATTATCGTTTTTTAATTTTATATAATTTTCTTCTGAAGTAACCCAACTTCTACTAGCAGTTGGCATAACAATGCGACCTGATGGTGTTTCAATTGGGTACATATACGCTTCGGAAGCAGTTTTTACTGTAAAGTCACTAGAAGCCCACGGCCCTCTGGGATCATTATCGGGATTCGAATATCTGTTATTCATTTCTTCTGTCCTAGTTAATAACCTTGGGTGCCAATCCTCTTTGTTCTTTGCATATACAAGAATATGGTCGTGACTATCAGAAAGCCACTTTGCATCATTCTGTGGTGAGAATTTCTTTTCCCATATCACATTGGCAATGAAATTTTGATAACCGAAAATTTCATCACACAATATGCGTAATGTTGCCACTTCATTATCATCTAAAGAAATAAACACAACTCCATTTTTACTGAGCAAATTATGAGCGATACTCATTCGCTGTTTCATAAAAGATAGCCATTTAGAATGTCTAAAAGTATCGTTTTTATCAACCAAGGTGTCAGAATAAGTAAATCCTTCCTTTAATGTATTGTATGGCGGATCTATATAGATAAGGTCAATTTTACCTTTATGTGTCTTTTCCAGCAATTTTAGCGAAGCAAGATTGTCCCCCTCGATAGGGAAGTTCATTTGACCGCCGTTGTCGATGAACAAGTCTTTCTCTTCAGTCAGTACTGGCGTATGGGTATCAAGCACTTCGTCGATTTCTTCTCGATGTTCCTCGAAAACAAGTCCGTATTTCTTTCCGTTCACATCCTTTTCCAAATCGGAAAGATAGGAGAGTAGGTTGCCCGTGTTTTCGTCCTGGGGCGCATTGGATATAAAAGTGCGAATTTCCTTGATTTTAGCAAGTAAATCCTCACGCTTTTGCTTTGATATGTTAGTGCTCATATTTTTCTCCTAAAACTCATTTGGTATATTCTTGTTGAAAGAAAGATGATACCGATTTTCTATCAGCTCGATTTCTTGCTTAAATGACTTTCTAAACTGCTTCATCGCTTTGTCAAATTGCAAATCGTTCCACGAACCCTCTCTTGAATTGCTTTTATATATTATATTTGGCAAATCAAGAACCGAAACAGAATCTAAGTACTGATTACAGGAGTCAATCATATTGCGAATAAAATTAAGGTCATCTTCCTTAAAAACTGCTTCTTCTATAATAGCAACAAGTTGCTTTTTTATCTCTAAAACCGATTCTATACACCATTCCTTCTTTTCCATCTCAATAGGGTTTACTAATATTCTTTTTGATTCCAAATAACGTAGCAGAAAAGAAAATTTATCTTTTACAGAATGGGTTTTATTCCACGAAATGCCACCGATAGGGGTACTAACCCCATTAAGCTCATATTTCATTTTTATCCTCCAAATTCAATTTTCCAAGTTTTGAAATCAAAAAGTCAACTTGAAATTGCAAATTTGAAATAATAGTATTATCATCAGCCTGATAAAGATTGACACTTCCGCTTGCGGCTTGTTTGAGTTTTGTTGCAGTTAGCAATTCGGCATCAGTAATTTGTAATGATGTTACCTTATTTATAGCTTCATTACGGTCAAGAAATCCGGTTGTTTCAAATTTGTGAATTATACTTTGACGTTCTGCGATATCTTTTGCAACAGACAATTTGTCGCACTCTGTTTTTATAGAATTATCCATATCTACTCCTTGTTTTGTGCAATATATTTTTTATTCACGCCTCTACCGACTGCGACAATCAAATTTTCATCGCACATTTGCTTTGCAACGGTGTAAGCTCTTGTTCTTTTAACGCCGAGCAATTCCATAATTTCGGCTTCTGTTATCTGCCCATTTTTAGAAATAAAATCAAGAATTTGTTCCTTTTGCGGTGTTAAATAAGTCTCGACCGCCAACGGCTCAGCAACGCTCATATTCGGCAAAATCATTTTGAATGTGTTATGTGTTACCTCAATACGAGGTTGAACGGAACAATTTTCATACAATTTGTAAATTCTTCGTATGCCGGTTCCGTAGGCTTCAATAAGCTTCAAGCGGTGAAATACTTCGGCAAGATTTTTGTTTCTCGGTTGAGAAATACCGCTACGAATATCATCAGCCGTTAAACCGGGAAGAAGTCCGCCGATAGATACAAATTCCATCTGCTTATCGTTGATGTTAATGATAATACTTCCGCTGTAACTGTAATCACGGTGAACAACCGAATTTAGCAATGCTTCACGCAAAGCGGCTTCGGGATAATCGGATTTATCTATGCGTTCAAGTCCTTTGAAAACAGAAGATGTGCGATTGCTAAGCATAATATATCGAAAGGCTTCATCAATTTGCTTAAATATCGAGCCTTTGAATTCTCGATTATCCTTAAAAGTAGTGTTTTCGTCATCGCCGAACACGGCAACTTTGATTGAATGCTGGCATTGGTCTGACATAAGCAGTGCCAAATTGGTAAACAATCCGTCGTTTTTATGAATCATACCGAGAGCCAAGTATTTTTCCTCCGAAAAGTCAACGCCATAACTCTCAAATGCAGCAGCGGCAGAGGTGAAAGTCAATTCTTGTTCAATAGAACGCATTGATTCAAAATCGTCGCCGTCACTGTCCTTAATCATTTGGCGGATTTGTTCACTTGACGCCTGCACGCTTGAAGTGCCTTGTCTGACATAAACACCGTTTGGCTTCAATCCTTTTGAGCGCAAGTAATACGGTTTATTCGTACCCTCACTGATTGTAATGCGAACGACCTTGTTTTCCTGAATAGTGTATTTCACGAACATTGTAACATCGGGAAGAATAGCATCACGAATTCCGTTAGTAATACGAGTATATTCGTCATCAACATTGTTCAAGCCGACAGCGTTTCCGTCATTATCAATACCGATATACAAAACGCCGCCGTCTGTGTTTGCAAATGCAATAACCTCTTTATATATTTCTTCGGTGAATCCGGATTTGAATTCAATATTTTCCGTTTCAAAATTCATATCGGTGTTCCTCCAAATAAATTATAGTTCTACAATTATAATTATACCCATTTTTATCCCTTTGTCAATGGATGAAGTGAAAATTCAGTGAATATTCACTTTCGTTTGGCGAATAAATAACGAAGGCATAATAAAATACACTTAAAAGTATCATTTTATAGTTCCCAAATTATCAAACTGATACTTTGGGATAGATATAAAAGCAAAAAACAGCGCCGACAATGAATTTTCATTCAAGGTTAGCGCTGATTTATTCGTTAGGCGTATTCGTTATTTTCGGTTGTATCAAACGAAAAGCAAACGATTACTTTCATATATAGATGACTTCGTTATTTACAACTTCTGTTACTCTGCTACGAATATTGTTCATTTTCTGTGTCCACAACAACATATCATCTGCTTTTAATTCTTCGGTTACATTTTCTTTCTCGGCAAGTTCTTTTACCAGCCGGAGAAAAAGTAGTTGCGCTTGTTGCTCAATATCGGCAAGGTAACTGTTCATTTTACCGCTTGTGAGCAAATTGTAATAAAGCACTTTATGATATTGTTTCAAATATCGTTTATGCCTCGTTGCCCAAGTGCCGATGTTACCTGTTTCTTTTTCAGCCGGTAAAATTAAGTTTGGCAACAGATAATCGCCTTGCTTGGTATATGTACCGCCGAATTGTTCAAATAATGTTTCAGTCATAGTAAAAACCTCCTTTGATACTCAAATTGTATCAAAAGAGGTTTTCTTTTGCGAATGTACGATTTATGAATTTGTAAATTTTATGCTCGTGCCAAAAGTTACAACGAACATCCGGCAGCCGTGCCATTTTTTGAGACGGACAATGTGTTTTTCGTTATATTATAGTTATTTATCGTTATATTCGTTTGATTTGCGTTTGTACAACGAACGAATAGTGAAAATTCACTTTTTATTGTCCAATCCGTTTACCGTTAGCCAAACAGGAAATTGTTGCAATGTTCCGATATGCCACTTCGATTTTCGGGTAATGGTACGAAAATATTTTGAGCATAGGAATTCTATCAAATAGACTTTCGGTATATGGTTTGTGTTGTTCCTTTTAAATGATTTAATGTACCCTTTATTGCACCAATTATTGACCGTTGTTTTGCCGTAACCGATAATCTTTGAAACCTCCGTTGCGGTCATCACATCGGGATATTGCGCAAGCATTTCAGTATAATATTGCCTCAAATTTTTGAGAGCACTTTCCGGAATTTTTGTTTCCAATTTTATGGAATAATTACCTCTATACCATCCTGCCGGGGCGGAATAGCATTCGGGAAACACCTTTCGGTTTTCAAGATATTTGATAACATCTTTCTTTTTGATTTTATAACATCGTGTTTTCTTGCCGTTGTATTCGCACGGTATCTTGCCGCTTCTAAGCAAATACAGCGCTGTTGATTTGCTGATATGGCAAATTCTATAAAGTTGATCTTTGGTTATAATTTCGGGAACAGAATCCCAGTTGATTGCGGTTTCGTTCATAGCAATACACCTCTTAAAATATTTTGTCGGTGTAGGCGTACCTGTGTATTGCCATTTCTTATTATTTTGCCTCTATTCTTTCCTGAGTTCTTGCGAAAACGCCTCAGTTCTTGCAAAAAACGCAAAAATCAGCATTTATTCGAACTCTCCTGTGTTTTCGGGCAATTTGTCGGGAAATCCCGAAAAGCCTTTAATATCAAGGCTTTAAGAGCAAATATTTAACTGCCAAAAGCAGCCTTTGAAAATCACTAAACAGCCATCGAGATACAAAACTCGAAATCAGGTAGTCGCGCAAGCGGCTCGTGGGTTCGAATCCCACCCTATCC
>ERZ773194.2523-NODE-2523-length-17241-cov-5.152741_pt1 | contig 17241 bp, 15 predicted proteins | sample MGYA00511240_ERZ773194 | MGnify/ENA primary metagenome ERZ773194 (study PRJEB29015, sample SAMEA2737774) | human gut metagenome | biome: human gut; feature: human-associated habitat; material: faeces | place: China | collected 2012 ... | reverse complement strand
CTTCTTTCTCTTTATTTAGTGTAAAACGTTTTACACTAAATAAAGAGAAAGAAGGATTCTTAATGTCAGTAAAAATTACAAAAGATCAGTACTCAACCCAGTATGACAATATCACGTCAGGCGTATTTTATCTCTATGGTGATTTAGGCGGATATATTTACAAGTCATATGAAAGTATGCGTAGGGACTTTGCAAAATTTAAAGATCATATAAAACCCGTTTCAGAATGCAACACAGGTGCACATTATTATGTTCAAGCGCCATATACAACAAATTATAACTCCGCAAGCGCTACTGTTGATTTTAATTCAGTTAGTGTAACTCCCAAGGACAGAAATGCATATATTTCTCTTGGTCTTGTAACAGATGGTTCAAGCAAGTTTTTTAGCTTTGATATCGGACTTACTTATGACAAAACCAAAGGGTGGGTTTCATACGCAATAGCACACGGCGGGACAGCACCCGAGCCGGAAGTAAATTGTTCAGATTCGTCGGTTACAAAAATTTGGCAATTCTATAAAAACAATTATTCGGGTGCGAGATATTGTGATATAAGAATTGATGTTAGCAAAACATCAAGTAATGACATCGTAAAGGTTACATATGCATATAGGAGTGCATCCGTAACACTAGCAACATGTATTTTAACATATAGGTTTAAAGCAGGAGAATTATTTGATGCCGATTATTCAAATCCTAAACTTCGTTTTATGAGATTTATTTCACTTGTTCCTCAAAATGAAGATGGTACACATGATGATGCTGATTCATCGGTATTAAATGCAAATTTGACTAATTTAAAACTTGGTACGTCAAATTGGACCGATTCACAGATTGATTATGCGTGGTCTGTACAAGGTGCAAACATTTCGGAGTTAAAAATCTCAACATTGTCAGGCACAACTGCCAATTCAGACTCGATAAAGATTAATCATCGTTATCAATTACATTAATAAAAAGTACAAGAGTGGTTATGCCGCTCTTGTACTTTTTTGCAAATAATAACCAAAAAATAAATTGCAGCACAGAACGTCACACTCTAAAGTACAACAATAAAGGGCTTGAAAAGCTTAAAGAAATATTAAGGGGTTTATAGTTTATAAATGTAATAAAATGTGACTTGTTTTTAAAAAATGCATTAGCAAAGATTATAAATCAAAAAATAAACAATGAATTGAGTTTACATTAAAGAACTAAAATATCTCTTTATATATTGTAAAACGTTTTACAGAAGACAACACAATCATTATTTAATCGGAAGGAGAAAAAATATGTCAATTTTTTCAGTTAAATCCACTTTGGATAACCCGAGTTGGGTATCGGGTTCGACAAATTTTAATGCAATTCCGCTTTCGTCCTTGAGATACACAAAGTATTCAGACCAAACAATGTTGTATTGCAATCACCCTGAAACAGTGTCGTCAACCTATTTGGGAGATAATAATTATTGCATAAACAAGGCAACAATTAACACATCAGAAGCACTGTTATATGCATCATGTAATTCGGGGGTTAACTCGGTAACAAAATTTGTGGTCAGGGTGTATAATCCAAATTCCTATAGTGTAACTATTAAAAAGGTAAACTCGGGTTTTAACTGCACAAATAACTGGTATCCTCAAGTTGGAACTTATGAAAGCTTCTTTAACGCAGTCTCTGTTTCAAACACAATTCCGGCACATCAAAGTGTTTGGATTGAGGATGAAAGTGTTTTGGCGAACGGACGCTTTGAGGCACTTATGAAGTATACCCTAACAGGTACTTTAGTTATGGCTGTATATTTGTGTAAAAACAAAAACAATATAGGAGATAACCCGTCATATCCGCCTATATCTAAAAACGAATATTCCGGAACAGCTTCAGCATTTTATATTTCCACAAGTAATACATTAGCGGCAACCGATTTGCTTGCTTCGTACTACAATTCCGCCTTTTATGGAATATCCAGTAAGAATTTTAGCGGCAACTCTACTGAATCAAATCCAATAACGTTACTGCAGGGAGGAACGGCGAGTGAAGATTCCTCTACTTACAATAATGTAGGAAATTATGGTTTGCAGTATGCTTTCTCCACTACGTTAAAAAATGATAAAACATCCGGAAGGGTTAAATTTAAAGGTTATGTCATTTCAAACCCCGAGGGCCATTGTGCCGGTATTTCGTCTGGCGGTGTTGCAAAAGCGATGTTTCTTGGAACAAACGGTGCAGGAAGCGGTGCAGGATATAATCGTTGGAATTTCTGCGAAACAAATGCAATCAATCCCGGAAAATCTATTACTTTAGATTACCAATATATGCACTTGGGCAGAGGATGTACCCCCGGTATTATCCAATGGGAAACCGTTGAAGTGTGATAATCCTAAAATGACAAATTAAATTTTGAAAATTTATAAATTAAGAGAAAACATATAATCAAAAATCCTCTGATACATTCTGTAAATTGTAATAATGGACTGTTCTTTTGTATATATGTCTTGAGCATTAAATAAATTATTTTCATCTCCGAACATAACACCTAAATTTTTCATCTCATACACATATGATTTTGCCCAGTATGAAATCTGATAATCATCAGAGAAGTTATCACCGTCAGCATTTAATTCTACGTCAAAAAGTGACGCAATTCTGCTTAAAATCGCCGCGGCCGTTTCACGTGTGATGTACGAATTGGGTTCAAATCTATTTTTCCCTGTACCATATATGACTTTTAATGCCGTTAAAAATCTAATCTCATCACTTGGATTATTAACATCTTCATATAAGACATTTTCAAATTCAGAGGTAAGATTTTTAAGTTGTATAATCTCTTTGACCACAGATTGAATTTCAGAAGAATTTACTGTATCGTATGTTTTTTCTTTATACAATACAACTATAAGTTGAGCGGCTAATTTGCAAAAATCCTCACGTGAAATTCCTTCTGTATAATTATAGGCAAGCTCATATGGCACAAGATTTTTTGTTGCTGCAATTTGCAAATCCGTTTCCGCCCATTTGCTTGCACCGGCAGTCGAAAAATAATTCGGTTCTGATTTAACAACAACCGGTCCGTCATAGTTATCCAACATTCTCGTTCTGTTGCAATATTTATTTGTTAATTCTTCAAACGCCTCTGCAATAACATTAACGCTATCTTCAGTGGGGTAATACCATAGATAATTGTATGCATATGTTACACCTGTATCTGCCGTTTTGTTTCCATAGGCTCCGTATTGAATACACGTTGGATATATTGTAAGCTTATTGTTATAATCCAAAGAGTATTTTTCACCCTTCCATAAGTTTACAAAAACATTATTTAATTTTTTATAGTTATCCCAATAAGGACCTATAACCGCTTTATACTCTGTATCCCGGCAAACAGAAAGAAATTTTTCTATATCTTCATTATCTATATCTGCACAAACGTTGTTTAATTCGCGCACATATTCTATTGTGGCTGATTTTATATCTTCGTTTGACTCAATACCTAAAATTTGATAAAAAGTTTTTGTCGGTGAAATTACAGAATTTTTTGTTTCCAAAGCAAATACATTTGAGCATAACGAAATAATAACAGTAATCACAGCCAGAAGGCTGACAGTTTTTTTCATAGCGTCACAATATCCCTTCTAGTATAAACTTTTAATAAATTTTTCAAACTCTTTTTTGTTACAATTACTGCTGACGTTATAAATTAAGTTTTCGTCGTTCCAAATGGCACTATACCATTTAATATCAGTATCTAACTGTTTATGTTCTGCAATATTTATAATTGTATTTTTAACGGTAAGTGTATATGTGTAACCTTCTTTTGTATCAACAGCTTCGCCTGAATATGTTGGGTCAGTCTTTAACTCTTGCGTTAACTTTATAATCTTATCTTGATTTTTATATACCATTATAACATGGTCATTTTCGTATAGTTTTACACTATCAAAAACATAGCCATCAGGCATATATTTAGGTTTCAATGTGGTATAACCTAAAGCTTTATCAGCATTATTGTATGCCTCATTTTCATCAGCATCATAATTGTAACTTCCGTCGTTTATGCCAAAAAACTGTATGGAATTCTCGGTAATTTGATGTATTATCTTAAAGACATAAACTCGTACAGCTCCTACACTAAAAGCTCCGCAAGATAAAATTAGGATAGCGGCAGCAATTACAATAAACTTGTGGAGTTTATGTTTCTTACTATTATTTGGCTTCTTGTCAAATCCGTCATCTAAATTTATTGTTGCATTAGTGCATTCTTTCATTATTTTATCATACATATCTGCAGGAGGCGATGGATATCCCATTTTCTTTATATCTTCGTCTGTTAATGGGGAAAGACTGTCAGTCATTTCCATTTCAACGCTCTTTTTAATAATGTCATCAAAAGTTTGTCTAATATTTTCACAATTTTCATTTCTCATTTTGACTTACCCCCGTCAAAGTAAAAGTCTTTAACCGATTTGCTGATTTTGTCATATAAGATTGTCTTGGCTTTACTTAACCTTGAATAAACGGTGTGCAACGGAATATGTAATTTTTCAGATATTTCCTTCGGCGAAAATTTCCAAAAATAATGTAGTACAATTACTTCGTAATGAACAGATTTTAATTGATGTATTACTTCCATTAATTCATTTGCTATTTCTTGTTTGATAACATTGTCAAGAGGTTGGTTTTCTAGTAAATCTTGACAGCTCTCAAATATATCTTCATCATCCAGCGTAATATTTATGTGTTCCTTGTAGGTAGTATCTTTTCTTATTGCATCAATTATGGTACTTTTAGTTACGAGCATTAACCATTTGCGAGCTGCATTCTCGTGTTGGAATTTTCCCATGCTTTTATAAAACTTTACGAACACATCTTGCATTACTTCTTCACGCTGTTGAGCATCAAAAATAGATTTGCATATCGTTATCCAGACATTATTACAATATTTATTATATATAAAATTAAAGTCCAATACTGTATTCTTTTGCTGTACATCAGTATTTGTTAGGCAAATAAGCAACATCAACACTCCCAAGTTGTTTTGCAAAAAAATTATTGCTCAATATTATAATGTATCAATAAAATTCTTTGCTAAAATTATGTAATTTTTTACGAGGGTCATGCGGTTTTTAGCCATAGCAGGAATTATCCAAACAAGCTCAACTTTCATAGCGTCATTCACATGTCCCTGTGAACGTAGAATTTGTACTCAATGTTTAGAAACGCCCCACATATTAGCTATTTCGGCAACACTAAAAAATCTGTTGCATTGTTATTACTACAAATAATACACTTCTCCTCACTGTATATATTATATCCCTAACTGTGAATATTTTCAAGTAAAAAATTAAATTTGTCACAAATTCAGAGATAACCACAATTTTTGAATGTTAAACTTGCTTATAATAATGCCGTTTGATAAATCAAATTTTATTATATCACCATCAGTAATATTTAAAAAATCTCTTGTTTCATCATCTAAAACTATAATGTTTCTTTCTATTCGTAAAATTTTCTTGAATTTTGCAGAAAAATTTTTATTTAGGAAATTCTCCTGCCATTTCTCTAAAGACAAAGAATTTAAATGAAGTTCCAAACACTCACTGTCCTTATATAATAAAGCCTCCAAGGATATGGAATCCTCTGTGTGGTTCCCAACACAATTGGGTAATACTATTTTATCATTATCCAACTGTGAAAAGAAAATATTATTTAAAGTTTTATTATGCATAATACTTTCAATTTCGCAATATATTTCGTTCATTGCGACAAAATCTCTTCTTTCAGTAGCTTCAATTAGTTCTAAAAAATATTGTCTTAAAATGGTAATTTTTCTCTTCATAGATATTTCCTTTCACACTATAAGTATAGGCTATTTTATTCATTCAACAATTTGACAAAAGGTACACATTTTGACAAAATATGTTTTTGGAGAATAATATACTAATTACTATCGAAAAATTGACTTTATGAGGGGAATATGATACAATATGCGTGGATATTTATACTATAAATATCGTTTTATGACATATGTAGGCAAAAAATAATCGCTATCAAAATGTGTACCTTTTGATAGCGATTTTTAATGTGTACTTATTCGTAATTCTCGTAATCTTCGATAAAATGTGGATATACTCATTTTGCTTTTTTTAGCCACATCATCAGCCGAGATCTTTCCTTGTTTCCACTGCTTTACAAGGAACTGAAAATTGGCGGGTGGCTTTATAACAGGTCGTCCGAACTCAACCCCACGAAGTTTAGCGGCCTTTATGCCCTCTTCCTGTCGCCTTTTTATGTTTTCACGTTCGTTTTGGGCTACAAAAGAAAGCACCTGTAAAACTATGTCCGCTATAAATGTTCCAAGTAAGTCTTTTGCAGTTCGTGTGTCTAAAAGCGGCATATCAATAACCACAATATCAACCTCCATTTCTTTTGTTAGTATTTGCCATTGTTTAAGTATTTCTTTATAATTTCGTCCCAGACGGTCTATGGACTTTACATATAATATATCTCCTTTTTCCAAAGTTTTAAGTAATTCAATGTATCGTGGCCGATTAAAGTTTTTACCTGATTGTTTATCGATATAAATGTTTCGTTTAGGGATTTTTAGCCGTTGCAGTTCAAGTAACTGCCTGTCCTCGTTTTGGTCCGTTGATGATACTCTTACATATCCAAATTTATCCATTTTAGCACCTCCAATACATATAGTTTAGGGACTCTTCGTATAAATTATCTCACAATATATAACATATCGAAAACACATTTTTTAATACATAATTTTGTAAAATTAAGATATGTGACGTATTTTTCACCTTTTAATTTTTAATAACAATTCGGTCTTGCTGCAAAACCGAAGCTACTGTTTGTTGTGATAACGACATTATTCCTGCCGCTCGAACAATGTATCACAAGAATGTTTCCGTCAGCGTCCTTTCCGGCAATGATTCCGATATGCGATAAATCACTGTAAAAGGCTAAATCTCCGGCTTGAGCGTTACTCCAAGATATTCGGCTGCACTTTGCGATTTGTCCTTGCGTTCCGTGTCCGATTTGCGAAGCATTAAATCCCGAATTGATAAAACTCCAAGTAACAAACCCCGAACAGTCAAGTCCGAAAGGTCTTTTTGCCCCGGTTGTTTTACTGCCTTCCGCCGATACTGTTTTCAGCTTACCCCATTCGCTGTCCCAGCCGATAGCGGAGGATTTACCGCCCCAAAAGTAATTCACCTTGCCTACAAGCGAGCAGGCGGCTTTTATAACTTTCTTTCGCTCCGCTGATAAACTGTCGGGTAAGTTTTTCAAAATATCCTGTGCGGTTGCGTCCGATACGGCGAGCGACTGCGCTGCGGAAATCAACACCTCATCTTGTTCCAAAAGCGTATCGAGCGCTTCCTGCTGCTTGCGTGTGAAATTATACTGTGAAATCATATCCTCTTTTGTTTTCGCCGTAATTGTAATATACACAACCTTTTCATTGGTATCACCGCTTGCAACCGTTTCCGTCCGAGATGTTATCTCGTGCATATCCCAAAACACATTTTTGAGCTTTTGTTTTTTATCCTCCGTGATAACGACAACATCTTCGACCGTATCATCTTCCACACCCGCAACCTTTGTTGCAAATACGGCGAGTACCAAGTCCCAATTTGCCTGTTCGCCGATAATTTCGCTGCGGTCTGCGGCTGCGGCATTTTCTATATCATCGAGCTTGTTTGAAAGCTCCATATTGCACTCTGCGACAATAGCGGAAATGGGGATACTGTCATTATCCGCCGCTTCATCGGAAATGAAGATACCGAAAGGACTTGCAGCTATCGCCGCAACCACGATTACAACAATTAAAGCGACCAACAATACCGCCCAGCCGCCGAGCGCGGCAAGTGCGGAAACAACGGCTTTTGCTGCTGCCGCTACCATTTGAGCGACTTTAACTGTGATTTTAACAGCCGCTTTTGCGGTTGCCTTTGCGGCTTGTGCCGCCTTTTGAGCCGCTTGCTTTGCCTGTTTTGCGGCTTGTTTAGTCGCTTTTTTCGTGATTTCTTTCTGCGTCTTTGCCGCCCGTTTTGCTGATTTAACAGCTTTTTTCTTTGCAGACTTGCCTACATAGGAATTGCCCGTTTTCACGGCTTTATTTGTACCTTTCAAAAGACTGTCTTTTGTCTTAACCGCCTTTTTTGTCCCAGTCGATACATTTCGGGTAACGGTGTGAACGTTCTGCTTTGGCATTGCTTTTGCTCTGTCCGGTGTTTTTATGAGGTCGGACGGAGCTTTGCCGTATGAGCGTATGTAGCTTTCCTTTGTTTTTGGCATAGATTTTGAGGGTAAAGAAGTATCAAGCATATTTTCGGAATTGACATTTGGTGCTGACATATCACTTTTGATAAGCTCCGCATTTGTTTTTGGCAAATTCCCGTTATGTATCGGTATATCCGAAGTGTGATTTTGCCGTGCTGCTTTTTCAGCTTCAGCTTTTGTTTTCAGTTTCTCCGAAACATATTTTTTCCGTGCGTCCTTTATGGCTTGCTCTTTGGTTTTTGGTGTGGGAGCAGAGGAAACAGAGGTATCCACTCTTGTTTTCGGAGCAATTTCGCTCGGTTTTTGCTTGATACCGTTCTTAACTTCGGCGGTTTTGTGCTGTTTTATGTAATTAGCCTTTGTTTTAACCGTATCCGCCGTTTTCTCCGACATATCCGATTTATGCGACTTTATATATACTTCTTTGGTCTTAACCTGTGCGGTAGATTTGCTCTGCACCTTTGGAGCATTTTCGTGTGCAGATGTTTTATACTCCGCTTGTATGCTCTCTTTTGTTTTCGGAGCATTTTCGGGCTGCTTTGGTGTGTTCTGCACCTCTGAAATATTGTCATTTTGAGGCGTGTTTGGCACATCGGAATTTTGCCGTGTTTTCACTTGCTGACGGTGTTGTTTTAACTTATTTTCCGCAAAATGTTTACCTTTTTGGTAAACGGTATCAACGGCGGAATAGTAGGTGTTTTCAACCTGTTCGGTTGCCTCAACTTCGGCTCGCTGCGGCTGCTCTGACTGCCGTGTATCAAGCTGCTTATCTACGATATTTTTGATAAACACATCTTTTGACACGGTTTTTATATCCCTGACCGCTTCTTTTGCAAAGCGGTCTGCGACTTTCGGAGCATTCTGAACAGCCTTGGTGGTTGTTTTCGGCTTTGTCTTTATATCTTTTTCGCTCAAAGTATATCACCTCCGGCGTTATTTTTTGTTCTTTTTATCCATATACATTTTCTCATCGGCACGACAGATTATATCGTCAATGCTCTTACTGTATTTTTCGTGGAATCTTGAATAGCCTATTGAAACAGACAGGTTATACAGCTTTTCATTGTTGATAAAGTATATCGTGTCCTTAAATTGCGATATATACGGCAGCACATTGCTTTCGGATATACATACAAATTCATCACCGCCTATACGGAAAATGTCAGCCTTTAATCCGATAGTATCCCGGAGAGCCTTTGCAACGGTCTTTATTGCGTCATCACCGCAAAAATGCCCGTAGCTGTCGTTTATCTCTTTCAAGCCGTTTACATCGACAACAATAACCGTGATGCGTGAAATGTTTGCGTTAGGCTTTCGGAGCTTTTTTAAGCGTTCCTCATAAGCGTTGCGATTTTGCACTTCGGTCATACTGTCGGTATAGGCAAGCTCAAATAATTTTTCTGTCATTTTATTTTTCATAGCGTCCTCCTAAAAGATAACGGCGGATCTCCGTTTGGAAAATCCGCCGTGTATAATGTTAAATATTTTGTTTTATTAACCTTCACCGGGCTTGGTGCTCATCAATTTATAGAGTTCCGTATCTGTCGGAAACTCATTGATAAACGGCACAATGGAACCGCCGACCTTGATAAGTCCCCGTCCTGCTCCGGCATTGGTGATGTAGCTCATCTGCGTATCGGATATGGATAAAAGCTCCGACAGGTCTTTTCTGTCGGACGGCGCTTGATTTAAGAGCAGCAGAAATTCGCTGTTTGAAAGCATACCTCTTGCCGTTTCGTTTAACAGGCAGTCGGAAATGTTCTGTGTAATGCCCGTGAGCAGTCCTCCGTATTTTCTAAACCGCTTCCAGCACTTCAAAAGGAAATCCGCACTGTACGGATTTTTGAAATACAAGTGTGCTTCATCGACATAAACCCTTGTATATTTTCCTCGTCTGCGATTTGCCATAACACGGTTAAAAATATTATCAAGCATAATCAAAAGCCCGATAGACTTCATCTGTTCGCCAAGCTGCAAAATATCATAAGCAACAATACGGTTGTTCGTATTGACATCGCTCTGATGTGCAAATGCGTCAAGCGAGCCTGTTGTAAATATTTCAAGCGATAATGCAAGGTCTTGTGCTTCGTCCTCCGGCTGACGGAGTAATTCGTTGCGGAAATCCACCAAAGTAGGCATATATTCCGATTTGCCGCTTAAATATTCGCCGTAAACCTTAATGGCACAACGGTCAATGATTGACTTGTCCTTTGCACCGACACCGCCGCCGAGCCTTGAATCATTGCTTTTCAGAAGTTGATCAAATAGAGAAATCAAAAATTCCGATTTTATCGACACAGGGTTTTCGTCCATATCAATATCATTGTTTATTTCAAGTGCGTTGATATGGTTTTTTGACGATGCCGAAAGGGTTATAACCTCACCGCCGAGATTACGGATTAGAGAACCGTATTCACGCTCAACATCTATGACAATAATATCGTCATTTGAAAACAGAGCCGACATCAGAATTTCCATTTTTGCCGCAAATGATTTACCCGACCCGGACACACCGAGAATAAAGCCGTTTCCGTTTAGTAACAGCTTGCGATTACACATAAGTAAATTGTGCGATATTGCATTTATTCCGTAATACAAACCGCCCTTGTCGATTATTTCTTGTGTTTTGTACGGTGATAAAACCGCCGTACTTTCGGTCGTGAGTGTTCGCATTGCCTTTATATTCAGAGTTCCGAAAGGTAATACCGTCTGCATACCGTCCTCCTGCTGATATTTGAGCGTTGCAAAATTGCAGAGGTGTTTTCTGCCTATCGACATCAGCGTTTCGGTATCGTTATCGAGCTGTTCCAAACTGTCGGCAATATGCAAAAGTGTAACCGTTACAAACATCATTCGTTGGTCACGGGTGGTGAGGTCGTCTAAAAATTCCTTGATTTCCTTTCGCATTTGCTCCATTTCATACGGAATATTTGCGGAAAAATTATTGTTTTCGTTCTGTTTCTGCTGCCATTTTGTAATATCCGTTTCAATGGCAAGGAGTTTTTTCTGAACGATTTTAACCGCCTCATCGGTCGGTATCGGCTGAATGGTAATGGATAACATCATACTTCTTGAAAAGTCGGTTAATTCCGAAATCATACTGTCCTTTAAGAAAGAGGGGTATTCTTTCAAAAACACCGTTCGTGCGTATTTATCGCCGATTTTGATATAGTCTTTCTTAAATTCCAAGCTGTCGGGAGCAATGTAATCTTTGAAGTCTGCACCTTTCGCCATAGCTTTTTTGAGGTCAAAATCAAATTCTTCATTTTCGCCCGTTTTGAAAAAGTCATTAAAAATGCGAAGCCTGTCTTTATATCCAAGCTCCGCTATTTTTGACGATATTTTCGCATAATCGGCTGTGAGGTCATTTCCCACACGGGTGAAAAATGTCCGAGCCTCCTCGATGTTTTTCTTTTCGGTTGCGACCGTGATATATTTTTCGTGTACGATATTGTTGCTCTCCGACATCTTATCACAGAGTATGCCGTTGAGTTCTTTTGTGTATTTTCTGTAATTCGGATTATCGGACGGCGTTGTGATTTGCTCGAACACCTTATTGTGAAGCTGACGGTTATATATCGTGATTTCAGCCATAGCGTCTGTCGGAAGTCCGTTAAGAATTGCAGAGTGGGCAAGGAACATTTGCAGCTGGTCATCGTCTGAAGCTACGGCATAGTTTATGTCCGAGAATTTCCACGACTTTGAAAACAACCGTCCCGTCCGAAAAATACCGTCTTTGTATATCGCATCAATCGGTATCGACTGCTGAACAGTCCTTGCAATTTTTCTTTTTTGCTTTTTTATTCGGTTTTTTCTTCCGAACAGATTTAGCATTGCCATTGTTAAGTTCCTCCTTTACCATTTCATAAAGATAATTTGTGCTTTCAAATTTTCGCACTCCGGCAGCGAGAAATTCAGACCTAAACCACGCTCCGACAAATTCTTCAAAGTTCATACCGTTGTATTTGAAAAAGCCGGCAATGGCAATAGGCGCAGCCGCCACAATACAAAGCCAAGATACCGTTTCTTTGTCGATATAGTTTTTAAGTCCGAAATATATCCCGACAGCGGCTCCGACCGCAGCTACAGAACAGATAAATTGCCGTGTTGAAAGTCCGAAAAACAGGCTTTCGTGATAGTCCTTTATTTCTTTATTGATTCTTATCTCCAAAATTGATTACCTCCTCATCTTTCCGGCTCGCTCTTTTTCGGTGTTTTCGGCTGCAAGTCGGTAGGTCTTTCACCGTTTTCGGGTTTAATGAAATCTATCCGATTTGCCGCATAGAAAGCGTTGGGATTAAGCTGTCTTTGCCAAGCGGCATCACTCGGCGCCCACCGGAAGCCGTTTGCTTTGAGCGTTTCTCTTTGTTCTTTGCTCGGTTTTTCATCAAACAGAAGCTGCAAACGGTTTTTATCCTCATTTATGACAGCTTCGCCGCCGTTAAATTTCCAGCCGACAAACTCCGTATTTTTGTTAGCCTCAAGGTTTTCAATACGCTTTTTGATACGGCGTATTTCCGCACCGTTGTTTGTGATGTGATATGAGGGAAAAGGCTGCTTTTCCCAATGATAATGAACGGAGCGAGCTGACATATCCAAATTCTCAGCCTTTTCGTCAGATATGCCTTCACAGCCTTTTACCGTTCTGTACTTTTTGTAGTGTGCATTAGCTTTTTTCATCAGCGTTTGCAATTCCTCGCATTTTTGCAGTTTTTCCGTCAGCTTTTCAATAGCCTTCGGGTCATCACTGCTGATAGCGTTGTTTTTGTAACTCATAATCGTGTCCTCCTTATGTTCCGAATAATTCTTTAACAATTCTGTCTGCTCCTTTGATAAGACCTACCAAAACAAGCATATTAAAAATAGTTTCGCCAATATACTTCCATATCATAGTGACAGTCGTAATGCTTGTATCTATGGTCGGCGTACTGTGCGACGCAAATGCAGAAAATATAATGCACGACAGCACAATAACCGCACCTTCCATACAAACTCCGACATACGACTTCAAAAATGATTTTCCCATAAACGATGTTGTTTCCCCTGCAAATGAGGAAAGGGGAACGGGAGCTATCGCCGTATAGATATACAGCTTAAAAAATCTGCCGTACACGGTCATAATCATTATGAATGACAGTACCGTTATGAATAACGAGCCGAGTATCGTTACAAGCCAAAGCGGAATACTCGCCCAAAAGCCTGTGTCCTCGACTGCCTGTTCAATCGCTGCCGGGAGCGTAACAGAAGCTCCGCCGATACCGCCGAGAGAGCCTGCGATTTGTTCCACAATTCCGCCGCAAATGGTGTATATTGCCGTCATCAAGTCCATTGCATAAGTAATTGCCACCTTTGCAGCACAAAAGCGAATAAAATGCTTTAAGGCATATTCCGGTCGCTGAAAGTCACGGAATGATGCTGTGCTTTTGAATATGCTCATAGCAAAAAAGAGGACCAGCAAGCCAAGTCCTATGGCTTGAAGTCCTCCATTTATGCTGGATATGACATTCCAAATTGCACCGCCTTTGAAGTTTTGCGGCGAGGTTGTAATCAGCGACCATATTTCAGTCATTTTATCGTTCCAAGTGGAAAACGCATTTTCGAGGTTGGCTACAATCCAATTATCGCTCAAAGGTAATTCACCTCCGTTTCTTTACGCATACACCGCCGTCTGTAAAAGACGGCGGCTTAATATCTGTGGTTACATTATCATATCGAGTATATCTTTCGCAAATGCAATGATGACGCCGCCAAAGAAGGTCAGAAATCCGTTTGCTCTCTGCGATGCGTCGTGAGATTTAAGCGACAGACCTATCTGCACGATACCAAAGCCGAGCAGAATAAAGCCGATTGCCTTAATTGCGGAAAATATAAAGTCCGACAGGCTGTTTATGGTTGAAAGCGGGTCTGCGGCAAATACCGTGCCTGTGAGTGCGGTTATCATAACCGCCATTACCGTAAGTACAAGTTTAGCCTTGCGGAGAATTTTCTGTGCTTTCGCAATTTTCATTACTGTGTTCTGATTTTTCATCGTCTGATACCTCCAAATTTTGATTTTGTTGTGGGTTTGTGAAGTCAAATGCTTTTACATCGTTTCCGTCAACCTCCAATAGCTTGATATTTGATAAATCCTCGTTTATGGTAAAGGATAAATCATTTCGTAAATATTTTTCCGACTTGCTGTGCTTGTACGGCACAGCTTTTCCGTCTGCGGTTTTTGCAATATTCGGGTGCGACAGTATATCGAATTTTTTATCAATTAACGGTCGCTCGCCACGAATAAAAATAAGGGCGTTGCTGTTATCCAAAAGACGCACCTCATCGAGCGTTAAAAGCTCACGCCCGGCGTTTTGGTAATTGGTATTACTTGAGCCGTGCTGACCTTTTGTAATACCTCTTGTGCGTGTGTCAATGGTTTCTTTTCCGAGCATTTTTGAAATATACTCGTGTGTGCTTTGCTCGTTGCCGCCGAGATAAAGCAGCGTATCACAGTTACCCGTGATGTTTTCCCAGCTATCCTTAAATAATGCTTTTAACTGTGCCATATTCTGAATAATAATGCTTACCGAAATACGCCGTGACCGCATTGTTGCAAGTATGCGTTCAAAGTTATCGGGCAGAGCGACATTGGCGAACTCGTCCATCACGATATGCACCGGAATGGGCAGCTCGCCGCCGTGATTATTGTCTGCATTGAAATACAACGCTTGAAAGGCTTGTGTATATAACATTCCGACAAGATAATTAAAGGAATTGTCATTGTCGGGAATAACGCAAAATATGGCTCGTTTGCGTTCGCCGAGAGTGCCTATATCAAGATTATCGTATGAAGTCATTTTAGCTATCTCCGGCAAGTTAAATGCCGCAAGCCGCACCGCCGCTGAAATAAGGATCGACTTTGCCGTTTTGCCGCTTGCCTGTTTGAAAATTTTATATTGCCTTACTGCAATATGCTCCGGCTTTTCGTCCTCCAAGCCTTGAAAAAGAATATCCACAGGGCTTTGATAGCCGCTTTCGTCCTCGTCCTCAACGGTTGCTGCGTTTTCGATTAAAAACATCAGCATTTCAAAGGTCTGTTCTTCGGGCGGGGCTTCGTGCAGAAGATAAAGCATTAAAGCAGAATCAAGTGCAATTTCGGATTTTTCCCAAAACGGGTCGTTTTGCTGTGCGTTTTTCGGTGTTGTATTCTGAATAAGGTTTGAAATCAGCTTTATAACATCTTCGTCTTTACGGATATACACAAACGGATTATATCCGTCCGAGTTTTCCGGCTCGATTAGGTTGAACACCTTAATATCATAGCCGTTTTCAATTAGTAACGGTGCAATGCTTCGGAGCATTTCGCCCTTTGGGTCTGCGACTATGAAAGAAGTGTTGCACTGCATTAAATTCGGTTTTGCATAAAACCGAGTTTTTCCCGCACCGCTGCCGCCGACCACAAGCACATTGAGGTTTCGTCTGTGCTTTTTTGCGTTTAAGCCGAGCCGCATATTTTGAGATAGAATGATGTTTTTATAGCTGTCCTTATCCATATACCGTTTAACAACGCTTTTGACATTGCCCCAGCGAGCCGAGCCGTGTTCCTCGCCCGGTCGGCGGTTTTCTCTTGACGAAAAATATACGCCGATACCCATTGCATATAAAAATAGGAAAATGAGTACGGCTTTTAAGCTATACTTATTCAATGTGATGTGTGCCGGGTTATTCATAGCGGCGGTCAAACGGTTAAGCAATTCAAACAGCTTTATGTCCTCCTCATAGCATCCGGCAACCATTAAGGCAAGCCATATAACGAATACCGAGAGTATTCCGAGCAGAATATATATTGTCTTTTGATTTTCCTGTCTGTTCACGAGGTATCCCTTACTATCATTAAAATTTGAAGCATTGTTATCAGTCCCTTCCGAAAATAAATAAAAGGGGCAGCCCCTGCATAAGTTTCCTTATACAAAAGCTGCCCCCAAAAGTGTGATAGGCGTTACTTACAGAATTTTTCGTTGTAAATTTCCATAAGTTCATTTAATCTTTTATTCTGTTCTACCCATTGTGCCGTGACGGGTACACCCGTCTTTTCATCAATGTAGTTACCAAAGGCGAGGATTTCATCATTACTTGCATAAACTCTCTGCACCGCCGGAGCGTTATACATCACCGTTCCGTTTGGAATCCATTTTGCGTAAACGGTATCGCTTTCATTGAAAGTAAAATCCGTTACACGATTTTCCTTTGTTTGCGGGTCTGAATACCAACCGTCAAAGTCATAGCCGTATCTTGCCGGAATAAACTCTGCAAGCGATATTGTTGTTCCAAGCGGTTTTACAACAGACTCAATGTATGAGCCGTCCTCTGCGGCAAAGGTGAGAATGCGTGTTCCTGTCAAGCTCCAATGTGCATAGAGCGTTGTATCGGAATAATACTCGGTATCGGACGATACTTTTTCGCCGCTTTCGGTAAACCAACCCTCAAACTGATAGTCGCTGTTTTTATACGGCAGCGGAAGTTTGATTTTGTTCTGCTCCGTAACGGCTTCTGTGATGTCGGTTTTGTAAATTCCGCCGTATAACGAGCCGCCGTTGCAGTTGAGAGTTATAACTCTCTCACCCTTTAAGGAATACAGCGGCTTTTCCTTTCCGCACTCACATACATAAACCTTTGAATCCTGCCTTGTATATTCGTGCGTGTGAGCCGCCTGTGCAGTAACTGCGGTTGATAAAATGAGCATTGCTGTTAAGCCTGCAAATACTGTTCGTTTCATTTGAAAGTCCTCCGTTTCAATAGTTTATTTTCGGTATCTTTATTTTATCATCATATAAAAAGACCGTCAAAAAATTTTCTGAAACGAAAAAGACAACCCGTAGGTTGCCTTAAAAGCGGTCATATAAACCGGAATTTTCAAATTAGTCTTTGCAAATAACCTTTGAACCTTCACCATCAATTACAATTCCCTGACGGTTGTTAATTGGGCATAGATTCAAA
>ERZ773194.2521-NODE-2521-length-17243-cov-12.437864_pt1 | contig 17243 bp, 12 predicted proteins | sample MGYA00511240_ERZ773194 | MGnify/ENA primary metagenome ERZ773194 (study PRJEB29015, sample SAMEA2737774) | human gut metagenome | biome: human gut; feature: human-associated habitat; material: faeces | place: China | collected 2012 ... | reverse complement strand
CCAGAAGACCGGCTGGCCCAAGAGCACCATCCACGGTCTGCTCTCCACCATGCGCGAGTCCGGTCTCATCGAGCAGACGGCCAACGGTCGCTACTGGCTCGGCATCCATCTGTTTGAATACGGCTGCGCCGTCTCAAATTCGTGGGACATCGGCACGATCGCCCGGCCGCACATGCAGGCCATCTGCAATGAGCTTGGCGAGAGCGTCTTCCTGTCCGTCTTTGACCGCGCCTCGGTCGTGACGCTCGCGGAGGAGGAATCCCGCGCAAGTCTTCGCGTCGTCTCCGAGGTCGGCGCGCGCCTGCCGGTCCACTGCACCTCGCAGGGCAAGCTCTTCCTCGCGTTCGGCACACAGGCTGAGGCGCGGCGCATCCTGACGCGCGGGGTGCTTGAAGCGCATACGCCGCGCACGCTCACGAGCTATGAGGCGTTTTTGCCGGAGCTGGCGAAGATCCGCACACAGGGCTACGCTGTGGAGCAGGAGGAATATAAGCCTGGATTGCGGTCGATCTCCGCGCCGGTGCGAAATGCATCCGGTGAGGTTGCTTACGCGCTGGGCTGCATTGGGCTGGGTCATCCGGGCTATAACGACGATCCGGCAGAGAGCGCGCAGCGCCTGTGCGAGGCGGCGCTGGCCGTGTCGCGGCAGATTGGATATCGCGGCGCGTAAAAATTTGAGTTTTTTTCAAAAAGGACTTGACATTTTGGCGTACCGCCGCTATAATTATCCATGCTGTTTGAGCCGCCGGTATAGCTCAGTCGGTAGAGCAGCTGATTTGTAATCAGCAGGTCGGGGGTTCGAGTCCGTCTACCGGCTCCACACAAAAGGCAAAGTGAATATGGGGGAATTCCCGAGTGGCCAAAGGGGACAGACTGTAAATCTGCTGCTTATAGCTTCGGTGGTTCGAATCCACCTTCCCCCACCAACTCCGCACCAATTTTGGTGCGGAGTTTCTTTTGCTTTTGGGGAGAATATGCGCTTTTCTCCTATGAAAAGTTAGATGTTTCAGCGGTGAATTCCGTTTGACCACAACCGTGACCACAACGAGGGAATCCTTGTGGTCAGATTCACGCCACTAAACACTCTGCACCGAACGGATGAACTCGGTCATTCTCTTGGCACTCTCCCGCTTCATGCCGGGTGTGGCGTGGGCGTAGGTTGCCAGCGTGAATGAGGCGGTGGCGTGGCCTAGATTCTCCTGAACGGTCTTGATGTCGTCCCCGGCCCGCAGACTGTTGACGGCGTAAGTATGACGGAGATCGTGAAAGCGGAGATCAGGTTTGCCAAGTTTCCGCATGATCCGCTTGAAGTTCTGGTAGAGAATCTTGTTGTTGATATAGCGGCCAAATTCCGTGGTGAACACCAGATGATCTGGATTTGACCAGCCGTCCCCTAACGCAGCAGCCCAGGCGGTTTGACGCTCTTTTTGCAGCTTTAGGACTTCCATCACCTCGTCCGCAGCGGTCAAAACACGGGCTTTGTCATTCTTCAGACTGGCAAACCGGAACTCTGTGTCACCTTTGACTCGGTTATGCTGTTTGTTGATTAACAGCAATCCGTTCTCAAAGTCTACACAGTCCCGGGTCAATCCCAGTAGCTCACCCTGGCGTAAGCCGGTGAATACAGCTACAAACAGGGGATACTCATATTTGGTGCCACGGATGGCGGCCAAAAACTTTCCAATATCCTCCGCATCCAGCGTTTCTACCTGCTTTTTCTCCACGCGGGGCGTAACAGCTGCATCGGTGGGATTGACCCGGATGCAGCCCAGCAGCTTGGCCTGCTCCAGGGTGCGGTGAAGCACCCCGTGGATATTGCGAACGGTTTTCGGGGACAGTTCCCGCTCTTTTAACAGGTTGGTGTAAAGTTGCTGAATGTCCCTGGTAGAGAGTTGTTTTAGGGGAATGTCGCCCAGACTGGGTTTGATATGAACTCGGATATGCTCCTCGTAGGCACTTCTGGTGGCAGGCTTGATGTTCATGGTGTAGCTTGCCAGCCACTCGTCCAGCCATTGAGAAACCTTCATTTTGGATGGCTCTGCGTAGGTGCCGCTGTCCATTTCAGAGACGATTTTGGACAGTGCCAGCCGAACCTCCTTTTGTGTTTTGCCATAGACGGATTTGCGGATCAGCTTCCCGGTTTTGGGGTCATAGCCCAGAGTGTATTTTCCCTCCCATCTGCCGTCTGCTCTTTTGCGAATGGTACCGCTGCCGTTTGCTTTCTTTGTTGCCATAATTCCCTCACTTTCCGAATGCTTTTGGCGATTTCGGCCCATTCCTTTTACCGGGTTTATCATAATCCGGGTTTAGAAAAAATGCAATTCTATCCACCGCACCCCTCTACCTGGGCTTGTTTGTCCAGCCATTGGAAGAACAGCTCCCGGCGCACCAGCAGACGTTTGTCCAGCTTTAACGTTGGAAAATCAAGCCTGTGGAAAAGCTGGTAGGCTTTCGCTCGGGAAATACCCAGGATTGCCGCAACATCGGAGGCATTTAAAATCAATGGAAGCTCGTTGGGAGAACAGGTGACGGTTATATTCTTGTGCAATGGCTTCACCTGCCTTCCCGGTCAGCCCTGCGCCGGGCTTCTTTTTGAAGAGCCAACACGATGGCGTTCTCAATCTGCTGTTGGGAATAGCTCTTGGGGAAGAACTTGCGTATCTTGTCCATGGGGATTTTAAAATTTTCTCGCTGGTTGGGTTTGCGCTGGGATAGGATTTTGAAAATACTGTCCATGTCCAGAAGTCCCGCCTGGGATTGGCGGCGCAGCTCCTTTGCCTGAGAAAGGGAGGGCGTACAGTCCTCGGACTCCATGGTGTAGAGCAGGTCGGATTGTTCCTGCGAATTTAAGTAGGAGATTTCCACAGCGGGTGTTAGGGAAATCCGGCCAGCGTCTATCAGTTTTAGAATGTCGGGGTGTAGGAAGGTCAGCCGAATGTAACGCTGAACTTGACGACCACTTTCATCATCCGTAATCGCTTCTCTGGACTTGTGGCCAACTTGTCCACAAGTTATCCCTCGGTGGTTTAGAGCCTCCATTTTCAGCTTATATGCAAACGCCTTTTCACTGGGCAGAATATGCTCCTGGTGTAGGTTGCTGTCCACCAGCATAATCGCTGCCTCCTCCCGGCTGATTTCATAGACAAAGGCAGGGACTTCGGAAAGTCCAGCCCGCTGGGCTGCGTGTAATCTGCGGTGGCCGCTGATCATCTCATATTCGTCTGTACCCTCTAATGGGCGGACGATCAGCGGGGAGAGAACGCCCTCATTGTGAATGCTCTCGATCAGCGTTTCCATTTCCTCATTGTCCAGAACCTTGTAGGGGTGGTTCTCAAAAGGGTGTAGGTCTTGTGTCCCTCACCAATCAGGTAGTAGTGGCCCTCGTAGACCAGCATATTTTTGGTGAACAAGGGTTCTGTGTCGTAGGCGGTCAGGCCAGTGCGGAAACAGAAATTTGCCGTTTTCATGTTTCCGTACCCGGCATCCACACAGATGATTTTGATGTTGTTGATTGTTTTCATTTGATTTTCCTTTCAAAATTTAGATTTTTGCGCACCTATTTGACCTCGCCCCCGTGCGCTTTGGATTCATCTGATGCCCGCCAGCGAATCGGGGCCATGGGAATTTCACCCCTGCGCTTCCGCCCAGCTCTTTCGAGAAGTATCATTGTCCTGCCCCGCCGTCGTCGCCTTGCCGGTTGCTATCCGGCATTTGAGGCCTGTGGTTGTCGCTCGCATAAATTGGTCATGGCGCACGGCCTCCCGGCTCGGGTGGGGAAGAATGTATCAGATGAATGAGTATGAACTTGTCAAGGTACATGGAGAGGGACAATACCCCTTCACCTATCGCGGTGAAAACCGGGTTTTGTTAGGGCGTTTTGGGAAAGATACTTGTTTTTCATTGATATTCCACAAAAGTCGCATTGAAAAATTAGCAACTATTACATTTCTTTCACGCTGTTCCTATTCCCCCCTGACGTACCTTTTTATGCTGCCCTATTCCAATGTCGTTCCTGCCCCGGAATCTCACCGGAGCGTTGCCTCGCTCTTATCCTCGCAAAGTCGTATCCCATTTTCTGGCAGGTATGCACTTGTCAAGCTGCACGGTTTCACACCGCCAATATTCATTCTCTCAATTCGGGACAAAACAAAAGCACCGTAAGATGCCAACCACACAGGCAGAATTTCTTCTGTCTGAAGGTAAGCCTCTTACGGTGCTAGGGCAGTCTCAATGATAAACCATCATTGGCTCCGCATACGCGAATTGAGAACACAAATATTCAATTGCGGTGTTTCGACCTGTTCGCAATTATAGAATATATGTTCGTAAATTCCAAGAAAAATTTTGTTCGCCCCTTAAAATATGCTGCCGCCCTATCCCAATGCCGTTCCTGCCCCGGAGTTCCACCGCGGCGTTGCCTTGCTCCTATCCTCGCAAAGTCGTATCCCATTTTCTGGCGGGTATAAACTTGTCAAGCTGCACAGCCTCACATCACAATCCCCGCATCTGAAAAACAAAAAGCACCGCAAGACACTAACCACACAGGCAGGATTTCTCCTGTCTGAAGATTAGCCTCTCACGGTGCTTGGTAGCTCAATGATGTTACATCACTGTCTCCGCTTGCGCGATTTGAGTACGGGGATATTTAGTTATGATGATTCAGCCTGTTTGCATTATAGAACATATATTCGTGATTGTCAAGTGCTTTTATTGTTGTAATGAAATTTGGCAAGGGTAATTTTGCTATTCGTCATATCTTTACACTGGATGATTATCAGATCTGAACCATTTCGCTAAATTTAACCTAGAAGTTACTTTTATTCCATAAGGGATGGTATTATTTTCATGGTGTAATATCCTCGCCTGAATGATTTTCTTCGTAGGCTTTGTACATGATGTGATCTTTCAAATCTGCGGCTTTATCGAGAAATATCTTCTCACGGTATTCTACACCGGAAATGCTCTTATTTGTAAGAAACAGGCACACATCAAATGAACCAATCATATCTGAATTGCGAAACTCCCAGAAATTTGTAAATCTCTCATCGTCATAGAGAATATCTACACAGACATCAATGCTTTCTGAAGGAAGAATCATCCAGCTTATGGTGTTGTGTCCTGAAATTCCTTTGCACACGGTCTTATCCACGTGCTGATTCTTGTAGTTAAACCCGCAAAAGCCAACATAATCAACCGCTATTTGGCTTATAGGAGTGCTGGATATATTTTCAAGTGTCAAATTTACGGTCTTACGATACTGTTGACTTGGGGAGGAGCTTTGAATTATAAATACCTTAATGTGAGGCTGATATTTCTTCTGCGTTACCGATGCAGAAATGTATACACATGACTCGTTCGAGGGCGAAGTCTGCCGCTCGAACGCAGCATTTTCGATTTCAAGAGATTTTACTTTCAGAAGGGGTAGTAGGGGCTGAATACTAATTTTCTGGAGATGATTATTCTCCCTGGCCAGTCGCTCATTAACCTCATTTGCTTTCTCGCTTTGGGTCACGGTAATCAGCCCCAAGATTACTGTACCTAGGAGTGCTTCAAATCCAGCGATGTATGCAAGTACATCGCCAGCAGACCACTTTGCCTCAAACCATGGAATAGATGAATATGCCCTAAAAAGTATATGTACAATTAAAAGGGGAAATGCAAATACGAATATACAAATGAGCAGCGTTGCCAATCGATGCATCTTTATCCATCTAAATACCTGATTCAAGATTTTTCCTCCAATTCAAATGCAAAATACTACACATATACTGATTTATATATTATTGCACATATCAAGGTTAACGTCAAAACAAAATCTCCCAGACTACCATGGGGCTTCCCTCATAAAATTTCCGTCAGGTCAGACAGCTTCTTGATGGTTATATCGGAATTCGGATCATTTTCCTTTGATCGAATTCCAATGACCCGAAAATGTCCTGCTTCCGCGGCCTGGACACCGGATTCAGCATCCTCTATGACGATGGCCTGCTCCGGGGATATGTCCAGTAAGGAAGCGGCTAGTAGGAATATTTCCGGGTCCGGTTTGGACCGGGTGATTTGTGTTCCGTCTGCAACGGCATCGAAGAAATGTTCCAGACCAAGCTGGGTCAAAATCTGCCGGGTATTCTTGCTGGAAGATCCGATTGCCAGAAGATAGCCACGCTTCCGCAATGTTTGCAGTGCGTACCGGGTATCCTCGGACAAATCAGATGGGCGCATTGTTTGCAGATACTCCCGGTAAATTCGGTTTTTCTCCTCTGCAAGCTCCAACTTTTCGTGCTCAGAAAAATGGGAACTTCTGTCCCCTAAAATGATTTCCAGGCTGTCCATACGGCTGACGCCGCGGAGCAGCTTGTTTTTCTGTTCATCAAACGGAATGCCCAGCTGATCCGCCAGGGCTTTCCATGCCAGATAATGGTATCGGTCTGTAGAGCAGATCACACCGTCTAAATCAAAAATAATTGCGCATATATCAGTCATTTTTCATTTGAAATCCATTTCTTGTGAACACCGGGAGTTTGTCTCCGGCATCGATGATGATTGTTTGGCTACCCGTGTAGATTTTCCCTGAGAAAAAATCCGTCCAGGTGCCTTGAGGCAGGTAAACCTCTCGGGAATGCGCATTTTCTTCCAGTAGTGGTGCTACCAGCAGATCATTTCCCAGCAGGTACTCATCCTGACAGTACAGAACGTTGGAATCCTTTGGCCATTCGTATACCAGCGGGCGCAGGATGGGCTTGCTTTCCTTCACGCACCTCTTTGCTGTTTCCCAGAGGTATGGGCACAGCTGCTCGTGGAGCTTATGCCAGTAGCGCATTTCGTCCAGAAATTCCGGCGTGTTATAAATCTGCGCCATGTTCCATGGGCTGCGCTCGTTATTCCCCTCCGCGCCGGGCATCAGGTTCCGGAACTGTCCTCCGTCCGGTTCGGAATGCCATTGCATGATAGGGCAGAAGCAAGCCATCTGGGTGGCTCTGCGGTAAAGGTCCAGAGTCGGAAGCGGGCCGGCAAATCCGGCAATGTCAAAGCCCCAGAACAGAATACCGGATGCGGCTGCGGAAAGTCCGGCTTTCAGCACACTTGCAAGCTCCTGGTTTTGGGACTGCTGGTCGCCGCCCCAGTGGCAGGGAACAGTATGTTGCCCGGAGAAGCCTGCGCGGCTGAAAAGTACGCGCTCGCTGCCGATAAAATCCCGGTAGCTTTCCGTATAGTCCCGCGGATAGCGGTTGACCCCCTGCTGTCCTGTGCTGCCGTCGCAGAACTTTACGTCCGTGCTGTGAATGAACTCGCCGCCATCGGTCTTAAATCCGTCCACGCCCATGTCCAGCAGATATTGACGCTTGCCAAACCAGCTCGCCCTTGCGGCAGGATTGGTGAAGTCCGGCACCATAGAGCCGGGAAACCATTTCCCTTGTGGAATATGGTAGGGCGTTCCGTCAGAGAAGCAGACGCATAGCTTCTGCTCGATTGCTTCCTCCCAGTCCAGTTTGTTTTGCAGGTTCGGCTTTACCCCGGTTTCCAGCTGCTTGTAAACCGGAGCCTGCCAGAGAAGCAACTTTTTTTCCGCGTTGTGGAGCTGCTGAATCATTTTGACGGGATCAGGCCAGGGCGAGTCCGAAAAATCGAAATCCTCCAGAGAAAGGGGCGTACCATCCGCCTTGGGAACAAAGCTAGCCCCATTCCAGATGTAGAAGGTTGCTTCATCGCTCCAGGCTTCCAGTACAACCACGGAAGCAGGAAAATCGTAGGCATCTAGCTTCTTTAACAGCTGCTCCACATCTGCCTGCTTATTCCAGCGATTGGCGGACACCCATATACCCAGCACCCATTCCGGGGGGAGTGTGGCAGAGCCGAAGAGACACATATACTCCCGCAGCATGACCTCCGGGGTTCCAGAAAACAGAACAACATCGGCACATTCCGGAAGATTTACGCGGATTTCATCCTCCGCAAAGTCAAATTCCGTTGTCTCACAGGTATCGACATACAGCCCAAAGCCGGTATCCGTCCAGAAGAAGGGCGTTGGATTGTAGGTTTTATCGCCCTGAAAGCAGAATTTTTCCTCTACGCGGTTGACAACATGGTGCCCCTTCTGGTTCAGAGAATCGAATTTCTCCCCCATTCCATAGGCACCATTATATTGCAAATGAACCGTCAGCGTTTTCCCCTGGCGGGACAGTTTTGCCGCACCACAGGAGATTTCTTTTTCCTTGTAAGAAACTTTTCGCATACTTACCCCTTAATGCCGCCAGCCATCATTCCGTCCTTGAATTGATGCTGAGCAACAATGTAAATCAAAATAATGGGAATCATGGAGATCAGGCTGCCGGCCATGAGCACATTGTATTCCGTGGCATACTGGCCATTCAATGTGGACAGGGCAATAGGCAGCGTCATCTTATTCTTGTTTGTCAGCATGAGCAGCGGCCACAGATAATCGTTCCAGGATTCCATGAATGTCGTAATCGACAGCGTAGCCAGGCTTGGAATGCACAGCGGCAGCGCAACCTTACGGAAAATCTGAAATACATTGGCTCCGTCAATCCTTGCAGCGTCCAGAAAATCGTTGGGGATCGTGCGCATCTGCTGTACCAGCATGAACACCGCAAAGGGGCGGAAGACGGAAGGTAGAATCACGCTGGCGTAGCTGTCAATAAGCCCCATGCGATTCATCACGACGAACAACGGAATCATCGTTACTTGGGTTGGAATCATCATGGTTGCAAGATAGCACCGCAGGAGCAGGCTGTTCCCCGAAAACTGGAGCTTTGCAAACGCGAAAGCCGCCATGGAGGAGGAAAGCAGCGTAATAATCGTATAGCTTACAGAGATAAACAGGGAGTTCCCAATGGTTTTGGCAAAGGGAAACTTGGAAAATACTTTGATATAGGCGGCAAGGGTCGGTTCTTCCGGTATCCACTGGATTGGGATAGACATCAATGCGCCGCGGCTTTTGAAAGATGTGGAGATCATCCACAGAAAGGGAATCATCGCAATGACCGCCAGGAGAATTGCGATAACATAAAAGCACACCGTCCCCAGCTTTTTCTTAGTTGTCATAGTGTACCCACCTTTCCTGACCCTTCATTTGAATGGCCGTAAACACCATAATAATTGCGAACAAAATCCAGGAGAATGCCGAAGCATAGCCCATGCGATAATACCGGAAGCCGTAATTGTAAATCCGCTCCACCATGACCTGCGTCGCGCCGTTGGGGCCGCCGCCGGTCATAATCATGATCTGTGGAAACAGCTGGAACGCGTTGATCATTCCAACAATCAACACATAGAAAATCGACGGAGTCAGAAGCGGCAGTGTGATTCTCGTAAATTTGACCCATCCGTTTGCGCCGTCCAGACCCGCCGCTTCATAGTAGGTCTTGTTGATGCCGACAACGCCGGACAGCAATATCAAGCCGAAGAAGCCCATATCCTTCCAGACAGACACCAGCACAATGGCGGGCATGGCCCACTTTTCGTCGGTCAGCCAGCCCGGACCTTGGATGCCGAATATGGACAGAATGCCATTCAGCGCACCATACTGCGGGGACAGTACCGATTTCCAGATCAGGGAAGCGGCAACCCAGCTGGTAAGCACGGGGATATAGTACACGACCCGGAAAAAGCCGATTCCCCGCCGCGCCTGGCTAAGCAGGGTTGCGACCAGAAGAGACGCTGCCAGCATCAATGGAATATAGAGGACGATATATTCGGCAGTATTTCCCAGGGTTCTCCAGAATTCTGTACTGGTCAAGATTTTCTTGTAGTTTTCCAGCCCGATAAAGTGCTCCTGGAGAAAGCCGGGGTCTGTCAGCTTTGCCAGGCCGTTCCAGTCCGTCAGGCTGATCATGCCGGAGATAATCAGGGGCAATACACTGAAAATCAGCATACCGATCAGGCTGGGCAGCAAAAACGGGGAGGCTGTCAGCAATCCGCCGGCTTGTTTTCGTGGGCTTATTCTGCGTTTCATAGAATCCCTCCATATGCCTTGTGGAAAAAATCAGGGCCGCCGCGCTTGCTGCGGCGGCCCCATCCGGGAATTATCCGAGAGTGATCTGCGCTTCACATTCCGCCTGTGCCTGATCCAGGGCTTCCTGTACGGTGATGGTACCCTCCGCTGCCGCGGCGAGCTTCTGGGTGATGATGTCGCTCATAAGGGCGTAATCCTCAATGACCGGAGGCATGACCAGGTAATCCAGGCTTTCAAACACGGCCTTGCGGTTGTCGGGAGGTGTGATTTCCAGGTAGCTGGACAGAGCGTTCAAATCCTTCAGGGCGGGCAGATCCCAACCGGCATCCAGACGAATGTCGGCGGATTCTGTGCTGGAGGTCAGCCATGCCAGCCAGGTGGCAACCGCTTCGGGATACTTGGTGTCGGGGTTCATAACGACGCAGTTGGAGAAGAAGTGGGTAGCCTTCTGGGTGCTGCCGGGTTCTACGGCGATGTCCCAGGCAAAGTCGCAGCCTTCCGTGAAGGTGGCAAAGGCCCAGATACCGGTGGGAATCATGCCCAAGCGGCCGCTCATAAACATATCCCAGTCGCCCATGCCGCCCTGCTGGGCTGCGTTGGGCTGCACATTGGAGACCAGAACCCGGTCAACCAGGGTCTGCGCTGCCTTCAGATTTTCGGGGGAGTTGATGGTAAACTGGGTCTTATCCGCATTCAGCAGAGCGCCGCCGTACTGGGCAACGACCTTGAAGAACTCGTTATAAGTAATGGGCTGCCAGATGCCGTAAATGTCATCGCCCAGGGCGCGGATTGCTTCTGCGGCGGCCTGCACGTCGTCCTGCGTCCAATCATTGGTGGGATAGGCCACACCGGCCTGGTCAAACAGATCCTTGTTGTAGATCAGAACAACGTTGGAAAAGCTCTCGGGCAGACCGTACTGCTTACCGTTCACGCAGAAAGCGTTCAGCGCGGTATCATTCAGTCCGCTTACATCTACACCGGAGATTTCAGCCAGCAGGCCCTTATTGGCATAGGCCGCAAAATTTTCAATGTTCAGCTCATAGCAGTCAGGGGCAGTTCCACCGGCAACGCGGGTCTGCATCTGCGTAAAGTAGTCGTCGTAGCCAATGGTTTCTACTTCCACTTTGATGTCGGTGTGAGCGGCCTCGAAAGCTTCCACCATTTTTGCAAGGGTTTCCTCGTTTCCACCGGAAGAGTTGAAGTTGCAGTAAGTAATGGTAACGGGATCAGCGGCTTTTTCAGTGGTTGCAGCAGGCTGGGTATCGGTACTCTGAGATGCTGCCTGGGTGGTGGATGGCGTGCTGGAGGCTGCGCCGCAGGCGGAAAGGACCATCAGCATAGCAAGCAGAGCTGCAATTAACGAAAAAATCTTCTTGTTTTTCATTTTGTTTCCTCCTGATGTTGTTGATTTTTTCGCTCTTCTCACCTATAATAAGATTTGGTGAAAAGAGTGGCGTTTTGATTCTTTTCCCAGCGGTTTGCACAATCTTTTGCGGGGCTGTGCAGACCGCTTTTTTACACCTCCTTCTGTGGGCACTGCGGGGATACCGCAGAAGAAAACTTATTTTGCATTCAGGTTCCGGACAGACCCCCGTTGGATTAATTCCAGAGGAAGAATTTCTTCCTGCTTGGGAAGTGCCGGATTTTCAATATGCTTCAGCAAAAGCTCCACGGCACGCTGGCCTTTCAGAGAGATTTGCTGGCGGATCGTCGTCAGGCCGGGAGTCAGGTATTGCGCGACCTCCACATCATCGAAGCCGACAATGGAATAGTCGTTCGGGACGCTTTTCCCTGCTTCAAAAAGTCCTTTGATCGCGCCGATGGCCAGAATGTCGGCAGCGGCCACAATGCCGGTTACAGGGAGCCTTTCCGCCAATAGCTGCTGCGCAAGAGAAATGCCGCTGCTGTATTCGATCTGCCCCTCAAAGACATATTCTTTTCGGTAGGGAATGGAAAACTCCTGCAATGCCTGCTGGTAGCCCAGCAGCCGTTTCTTCATGACGCCGTTCTCTTTCATCTGGCCTGTGAGGAAAGCAATGTGATCGTGCCCATTTTCGAGCATATACCGGGTGGCAAGGTAACTACCGTAAGCGTCATCAATACGGATATTGTGATAATAGTGATCGTTGCAGTAGCTATCGATCAGGACAATCGGGATTTGTGTTTTCTTCATCTCCTGATAGAATTCGTCCGGGTACATACCGATCACGATGATTCCATCCAGGTTGCGCTGTTTGGCCAGCGTCAGATAACTTTCGTTGGCGTCCGTCGCGGAAATCAGAATGTGATAGCCCTGCTGGCGGGCATAGAATTCAATGCTGCCCAGGACCTCACTGTAAAAGCTGTTCTGAAACATCAGCCGGTCACCGGGTTCTGTTTGAGGAACCACAACGCCAATCAGCTTGGAATCCCGCATACTTAATCCGCGGGCATTGAGGTCTGGTACATAGTCCAGCTCCGCAATGGCATCATGGATACGCTGCTTTGTCTCATCTGAAATTGTCCGCTTTCCACTGAGTGCATAGGAAACGGTTGCGGTGGATACGCCCGCAAGCTGGGCGACATCTTTCAGGGTTGCTCTGGCCACGGTATGTCGTTCCTTCCTTGTTTAATCGTTTAAACATCTTTCTGGCCTTATGATACAAGCTGCATTTGCGTTTGTCAAGAACTTTTTTTGTATTTTGTGAAATTTACCATTGACAAGATTCTGATTTTTGTTATACTTGATACATGAAAGATGTTTAACCGATTAAACAATATGTTGAGAGGTGTTTCTATGGAACGTTATCTTCCAACGGGCAATGCTTTTCTTTCTTTGCCGAAGATCAATGAGAAGACTGCGGGAATTGAAGATCTGACCTTCCTTTCCATGCAGCATAAGGGAATGATTGAAATACGAGGCGGTGAGGAATTGCCTTTAGCTCGTCCTTTCCTACAGGCAGACGGGCATCCGCTGCCCTTGACGCAAATGCAATGGAGCCGTGATTCCTTCTGGCTTCCGGTGCTGAAGGGAAAAGCCAGGGGCATTGAATTCACAATGACAATCCTTACGCCAATCGGAGAGCGGGGCTTTGCCATTCGTATGGAGTTGGCCGGAGAAGTACAGTCGGCGATTACCTGGGGACTGGAGGGCTGCTGGGAAAGCAGCTGGCACTGCATCAATGAGGATAAGCCTTTGGATGGAACCATGCACTGCTATGAGAGTGGGTGGAATCACAGCATTGTATTTGATTTCCGATGCGGTGCGCCCATGTTTGCGTTCGCACCCATGTGTGACAGGGAGATTCAGTCCGCATTTTCCAAAACGGACAGCGGTATATCCTACACGCTGACAGAAACCTTCGAGCTTTTGCCGGGTGGAAGCCACAGTGCCGTCTTTTATTGGGGCCTTGGCTTTGAAGAAGTAGCGGCGGCCACCAGCGCAAAGGAAATGCTGCGCCGTGGCTGGGATTGGGAATATCAGCGGACAACCAGATGGCTGGATCAGCGGATTTCTCAAATGGCAACGCCAAAGCTGACGGAAGTTTACAACACGAATCTATTCTTCTGTATTTTCTATTCCACCGGCCTGACGCTGGATACGGAAGAACTGGTATGTGCCACCAGCCGCGGTACACGGTACTATGTCAGTGCCGCCTATTGGGACAGAGATGTCTTGTTGTGGGCGTTCCCGGCAATCCTGGATGCAGACCCGCAGCTTGCGGAGGAGATGCTGCGTTATGTTTTTGGCCGCCAGAGAAGAAACCTGGGCATTCACTCCCGGTACATTGACGGTACTGTCCTGGAGCCCGGCTTTGAATTGGACGAGCTGATGGCTCCTGTCATCGCTCTTGAAAGTTATGTAAATCAAGCAGCTGATAACAAAATTATGCATGATCCTGCCGTTATGGCTGGCATCCAACAGATTCTCAAAACGTTGGAAACAATACGGCACCCGGAAATCCCACTGTATGAAACATTTCTACAGCCTACAGATGATGAAATTGTCTATCCGTACCTGACTTACAACAATGTGTTGGTCTGGCGGGCAATGAAGGCTCTGGCGCACCTTTATCCAGAGCAATACGGTACATTGGAGCAGCAGGCGGAAGCAGTCCGGCAGGCTATTTATACCCATTGTGTTTTCCGGGATGCGGATCAGAAGCCATACTTTGGCTGGTCTGTGGATTTGAAGGGACGGCATAATGTTTACGATGAACCGCCCGGAAGTCTGCAACTATTGCCGTACTACGGTTTCTGCGCACCGGACGATGAAATCTGGAGAAACACCGTGGCAATGATCCGCGCCCCTTCCTATGCCTACAGCTTTGCGGATGCGCCCATTGCGGAAATTGGCTGTGCCCACGCACCCTACCCCTGGATTCTCAGCCTGTGCAACAGCCTGCTTTGTGGGCACAAAGAGCAGGCATTCCAGGAGCTGGAACAGATGGATATGGACAATGGCATAGCCTGTGAAAGTGTTGACCCGGTCTTGGGCACCTGCACCACCGGGGCCGCGTTCGCGACCTGCGCAGGATTCCTGTGCCACAGTATGAAGCAAGCGAGTAAGGAGGCTGCCCATGCGGACTGATTTGCGATTATCCCCCTGGTCGGTATCCGGAACGGGAAACTGCTGGGATGACGTTTTTCTTGAAAGTATCTTCTTCCTCGGCAATGGAAGAATGGGCATCCGGGGCTATATCCCTATGGAACCAGAGGACAGACCGATTCAAAAGGGCGTGTATCTGGCAGGTATTTTTGGGGAGATCAAGCCGGGAATCACAGATTTTGTGAATCTGCCAACACCGGTGTATGACAGCATCCTTCTGGATGGAGAAGCCGGGACTCTGTCGTCTCCAATTGAACGCAGCCTAGATATGAAAGCCGCTTATTTTACAGCAAGGTTTTCTCTGACGGCAAAGCAGAAAACGGTAGATGTTGTCTACTCACGGTTTTTACCCAAGGAGCATCCGGCCCTGATTTTACAGCGGTTGAAGCTTATTCCCCATGAGAATGTGGAAATATCTGTTGCCAGTGGTCTGATGACGGACAGCTGCAACAGTCCTATTCCAGATGACCAGACAAAAGAAAATACGGAAACCATTCAGCTGTCGCTGCTGGAGGAAGCAAGCGTTGCCCCTCAGGGAATTACCGCAGACTTTCGAATTCGCGGAACAGGGCTTTCCGTTCGGGAAAATGTGCGGTTCCACAGCACTACATTTCAATTTATCGGGGGCAAAGATACCTGTGCAGTTTATACGGCAAGTGGGCGGACAGGAGAATCCTTGATTCTGGACAAGGCGGCATCTATCCTGACCTCACGGGATGTGGACCCGCGAATCGCAGCGATTCCCGAAGCGTGGGACTACGATGCCATGCTGGCAGCGCATAAGGAGGCATGGGAAACCACCTGGCAGAAATGTGATTTGGAGATTCCCGCCCTGGACGGTGAGCTGCAAACCGGACTGCGTTTCTCCATGATCGGCCTGATGGGCAGCTGTTCCGCCAATGACCCTACCGTAAGCATAGGCGCGCGGGGTTTGAGCCATGGCCGGTATAAAGGATGCTATTTCTGGGATACGGACCTGTTCATGCTGCCATTCTTCCTGAAGAATGATTTGCAGGCCGCAAAAAGCCTCTGCGATTACCGTGCCCGTTCTCTGCCAGCAGCGAAAGAGAATTCCAAAAGGATGAATACTACCGGAGCCAGATACCCCTGGATGGCTGCTCTGGACGGCAGCGAGCAGTGCGAAACCTGGGATATTGGATGCAGCGAGCTGCACGTCACAGCTGACGTGGCCTATGCTCTGGATGCCTACTGTAAGGCCTCCGGGGACAGCGAATTCTATCTGGAAAAAGCGGCGGAAGTTTATATCGAGACGGCCCGTTTCTGGGTCAGCCGCTATACCTATCGCCCGGAACTTGGCAGGGCGGACCTGCTGTTCTGCAAGGGCCCGGATGAATACTGCGGCATTACCAATAACAATCTCTTTACCAATGTGATGGTTCAGCACAATCTGACCCTGGCCATCCAGGCAGCAGCAGACCTTCTTGCCAAGCGCCCGGAACAGTATCACGCACTTGGCCTCAGCATCGCGGAAACGGAGCATATGGCGGCCCTGCGGGACGCAATTCCCTGGCCCCACGACCCCATTACCGGACATCTGGCCCAGGACGAAACATTGCATCTACTGGAACCGGTTGACCCTGTAACGCTGAAACCTGATGCCGGAGCCAGCTACCACCATGTATGCTTTGACCGTTTGCAGCGGTATAAGGTCATTAAGCAGGCAGATGTGCTTCTCCTAATGACACGGCTTCCGCAGCTCTTCACGGCGGAAGAAAAACGCACTGCATGGAAGGATTTCGAACCTATCTGCCTCCACGATTCCACATTGAGTTTTGCCAGCCACGCCCTGTTTGCTCTCCAAAACGGACTGACAGAACAGGGCATGGACTACCTGAAAAAAGCACTTCTGCTGGATTTGCGGGATGTGATGGGCAACACTGGTCATGAGGGCCTGCACCTGGCGTGTATGGGTGAAGCGTGGCAGGCGGCGGAGTGCCTGATGCATTTGAATAGTGACCAATGACAAAATGCGCATCCGCTTTCCAAAAACAAGTGGATGCGCATTTTGAGGGTGTTTGACAAATTACAGACCGTTGCTCTGATATGAAATGGACGAATATGTTTGTTGAAGCTGATTTTCATGAGGTTTAAGAATACCATCTTTTCGGCGAGGGGAAAATTGTGATATCTGACCCCGTTGCCCTTCGCCGTAATGCACACAACAAGCCGATTACCTTCTGTCAAAGCCGGCGGATGGTTGCGCAGTTGCGTAGATCCTATTCATCTCTGCTTCAAATACTTCGTCCGGTGTCTTGTAGCCGAGGATCTTTCGGGGGAGATTGTTTGCCCATAGCTCTACAGCCAGAATGTCATCTTCACTGTAATCTGCAATTCGCTTTCCTTTTGGAATAAAGCGACGAATCAGACCGTTGTGGTTTTCTATTGAACCCTTCTCGCAGGATGTGTACGGGTGGGTAAAATACACCTTCGTGCCTATTCCAGCTTCCAATTCCGCCATTCGGGAAAACTCAGAACCGTTATCCGTTGTGATCGAGCGGAATACCTTGCTGAAGGAATCTCCCAGTTCAGACTGTATCTTCTGAAATGCATTCAGCACCGAATCCGAAGACTTGTCAGGTAAGCGGATGATGGAGAAATCTCTTGTTTTTCGTTCCAGCAGGGTCAAAAGAACATCATCTTTCCCGGATTTTTGACCAATGACCA
>ERZ773194.2513-NODE-2513-length-17283-cov-8.307000_pt1 | contig 17283 bp, 17 predicted proteins | sample MGYA00511240_ERZ773194 | MGnify/ENA primary metagenome ERZ773194 (study PRJEB29015, sample SAMEA2737774) | human gut metagenome | biome: human gut; feature: human-associated habitat; material: faeces | place: China | collected 2012 ... | reverse complement strand
TATACCTTGACCTATACCTTTTAACTCTTTCAATAATTGCACATCTATAGGACGAGAAGTTTTTAACACAACTTTATCCCATGCCACATCCAAAGTACCTTCCGAGCCAACAATACGAAAATCCATACTTCCCCATTTTTTTGAAACACCGTCTACATAATTAGCACCCAATTGAACAGTAAATGCTCCTAGCCCGTTTCTGTCAGGATAGTCAAAATAACCCAGCATTATATCAGGAGTATCCCGATAACCATCCTTGTAATACCGTATTCCTCCTGTCGTATATATCTTTTCTGGCCCTATAGCATCCATTATGAAATGCAAACTCGCTATAACATGAACAAACAGATCTCCTGCAATTCCTGTCCCATAATCTTTCCAATTTCGCCAATAAAAAAACGTTGGGCATCAAATTCACGTTTAGGTGCATTTCCTATAAACTGCTTCCACCAGATCGTTTTTTCTGAAGCATCTTCTGGTACAGGATAATATCCTAAAGTTCCAGGTCCACCCGTAAATTGTCCATCCACAAAATTCACTTTCCCGATAATTCCGGCTTGAACCAATTGACGAGCTTTCCGATTTCCCAAAGACGCCATACCTTGACTTCCGACTTGAAAATAGGCTCTACTAACACGTTGAGCATCTATCAAATCCTTTCCTTCTTCAATTTTATGAATAACAGGCTTTTCACAGTAAACATGTTTCCCTGCTTTCATTGCCGCTATTGCTATTGGCTGATGCCAATGATCCGGAGTCCCGATCAGAACTGCATCAACTTCTTTCATTTTAAGTATGTCCCTATAATCCCTAGTTATAAATATACTTTCTCCCCATTGTTGTTTTGCCTGCGCTAAACGAGTTTCATACAAATCACAAACAGCAACTAATTTCACCCCTTCTACAGACAACGCAGTATTAGTGTCCGCCGTTCCCATCCCTCCTTTTCCGATCAATGCAATACGAATTTCCTTCCTATTATCTCCATTCGAAACGGCCAAAGGAAAATGATCTACTCTCTTTTCAATTCCAGACAAGAATTGAGGGACAGAAGGCAATAAAATGCCCCCTGCCACTAATTTCTTGATAAAATTTCTCCTAACAATCATAATCTTATCTAATTATTATTATCAAAAGTAACAACATACAACAATAAATCTGCATTCGGATCAATTTTATGCATAGAAACAGATGCTATTCGTATTGGAAGAATATACTTACCATACAGATTTTCTCCACTATCAGAAATCAATCCACTCTTTTTTAGTTTTATCTCAACATATTGTTCATCCCATTTAGCGGGAATTATCCAAAACGACTTATTAAATTCATAAGCTGCCTCCGGAAGTAGTTTATAATCTGTTCCATTCTCCTTATTATAACTATCCAAGGCTTTGGAATCAACTTTCAAGGTGTATGTCATATCCCATTTATTGTAATAATTGGTCTGTACCTTTGTATAAAAAAGGAACTCATCATCTGAACTTGTGACAAACGAAGCTCCCGGACTCATCAAGCCTGGATTCGAAAATTTCAAATAAGGCTCACTTACCTTCGGATATAAAAGAACAGACATTTTAGTCTCATCCGCAGCAACAATTGAATTATCGATAATCTGCATACGGCAAGGCAAGACATATTGATTATCCGCTTTCTTATCCCATGAAAGAATTATCTCCGGATTAAAATCAATCTTAAAAGCCTTACGATAATCCTCTTTTCCAAAAGATAGTTCTGTTTCTTTCAATGCATAACCTTCTTTCGGCATCATTTTATAAGAAGTTCCATTTACCTTATTATAATCAGATAAGACCGTTTCATCCACAGTAAGGCGAACTTTTGCCCCTTGAAAACCTTTCCCACCTTTTATTACATACAAGTCATAAGTATACGTTCCCCAATTAAAAATCATTGGGGAGTTTAGCCCTGCTTCATTCAAATAAATTTTGTCATCTACCATATATTCATTCAGGTAATCCTGATCACAGGAAGACATAAAAAGCAATACAAACCAAACCAAACAATTACATATATTTATTTTCATAATACACTTTTTTATTGATTACCAACCATAATTTTGAGTCATATTTTTCATTTCATTCAACTGAGCCTGATTGATCGGGAAAAAATAATGTTTCGGTTGAAAAACACGAGGTGTCGTCCAAACTTGATCTGTACGCTCCCAAGACCCTTCATAAGTTGTAGACATGACATTTCTGCACCAATTAGGCCCTGACATTTCCTTTTCAGCAATCATCCACCGTCTTACGTCATAATAGCGATGTGCTTCAAAGGCCAATTCAACCATGCGTTCTTTCTGAATCAAAGTTCGCAATAAATCCTGATTGCCTTTAACTTCAGGATAGGCCTCTTCTAATTTATTCAAGCCTACACGTGCTCGAACCAAATTTACATATTTCAATGCTTCCGATTCTTCACGAGTCGTTTTCTCATTACATGCTTCTGCATAATTTAGATAAATCTCAGCAAGACGATAATAAGGCCAAAAGATTCGCCCCCAATTTCCATTCTCAACATCTAGTTGCGGATCTGTCATCCTACGCCACAAATAACCGACCTTAACACAATCACCAGATCCTAAATAAGAAGAAGTTCCTCCATTAAAAAAGGTAACTAATTTAACTCCATTATAGGTATTATAGAAATTAAATCCATTCGCCAAAATAGAAGCATAAAAACGAGCATCTCTTCCTACACAACTATTATGCACCTTAATAGTCGTATATCCACTTGCTTTATTTTCCAAAGGATGTTCAAAATCTTCCGTAAACCCAGTATCTGAATAACCTGATTTTTCATCGATAATAGGCTTTCCATCAGCATTGTATCCTAAAATAGGATAACGACCAGATTGAGCCATCGGATAAGCATCAACTAGCTTTAGAGAAGGAGCAAAGCCACCATAACCTTCTTTCACCACCCTCGGCGGTAAACAACGAACATTTAATTGAAATCCATCAGTCTGCCAGCATCCCCATATTACCTCATTATTCCATTCTTCAAAAATAATCCCCTGATACGACTTAATTGCCTTTCGGAATGGATCAGACTCTGTTTTATCCTCATACAAAGAAAACATATTTAGGTCTATCACCTCTTTAGCTGCTTCAGCTGCTTTATCCCATTTTGAAGGATCCGGAACTTGTGGAAATAAAAAATCTCCATCCTTATTTTTCAAACCTCGATATAAAGAACAACCGTTGAATAGAGGACTGGCAGCATAAAGTAATAAACGAGATTTTGCAGCCATAACAATAGGCTTAGTTATACGTCCTTGCCACATCGGATCAGTTATTGTCATTGGCAAATCAGCCATTGCCTTTTCATATTCACTTTCTATGAATTCCAAATTTACATCTAAAGGATGCCTGTCAACATCTTCCGCCCGCAACATATTATCCGGAGCTCGATCTCCCCATATAAATACCGGTCCATATTGACAGAGCAATTCAAAATAAAAATAAGCTCTTAGAAAACGAGCTTCTGCCTTCATGCGCGTTCGAATATCCTCTGTTAAATCCAAACACTGATCAACATTATCCATAAAAACTGTTGCCTGATTGATCGCTTCATATTTACTTTTCCAAATGTTAAAAGCACCGGTTGTCGGCCCCCATGAACCATCATTGAAAACCAGATGATCAACCCATGCATACCAAGAAAACAAAGCCTCATCACTCCGAGGAACGGCACTTCCTGCATCCGACAACCAATCAAACGTATTTGGCAAATAATCATAAATATGAGCCAAATAACTCTCTGTCGTTTCACGCTTGCTAAATGCTTCCTCTTGTGTCATCTGATTATCCAAAACGGCATCCAAATAATTGCAAGATGTCATAAACTCAAACAAAAAACAGAATAATAATACATTATATATTGCTTTTTTCATATTCATACTTTTTAAAAGTTAAGATTCATACCCAATGTCACATTCCGCATCTGAGGATAACTATTTCCATAGTTAGTATCCAATTCAGGATCCCACAACTTGAATCCACTAAATGTTAACAAATTAACTCCTTGCACATAAAATCGAAGCGTAGAAAGACCTACTTTTCTTATTAAATTTTTCGGTAATGAATAACCTATCTCTGCGTTTTTCAAACGCAAAAAACTCATGTCACGCAACCAAAAAGTAGAAGAACGCAAGTTATTCGCATTAGAGACCATAGACATACGGGGATATTCTGAATTCGGATCACGCGTAAACTCGCTCCATCTGTTTTCCGCTACATCCTTAAAAATTTGCCCATAATATAAAATAGAACCATTTTGTCCATACAAATTACTTCCCCCTATCACACGAGAAACATGGTCTACTCCTTGGAAAAAGATCGATATATCAAAATTTCTCCAACGAGTACTCACTCCAAAACCATAATTAATTTCTGGTATAGTCGTATATCCAATTGCAACCTCATCATTATCATCAATAATCCCATCACTATTAACATCCCTATACTTAATGTCACCTACACGGGTTTCTCCAAAAGTTTGCCGAGGACTATTCGCCAAGTCTTCCTCTGATTCAAATAATCCCATGGCAATCAATCCCCTAAGCTGCCCTTGCGGGAAACCTGCACTACTGCGGTACTCCCACATAGGAGCTGGAGCATCATCATACAAACGTTTATTCCGGTTAAAGGTGAAATTACCACGAGCAGAAACAAACCAATCCTCATTGATTTGTTTTTCATACTCTAAAGACATATCAATTCCTTGGTTTTTCATACGCCCTAAATTAACATATTGCGTAACATTTATACCAACAACTGAAGGAACACTTTGCTGCTGAATATAAATTCCCTCTCTTCTTTCTAAAAAATAATCAACATTCAATCTCAATTGATTGAATAAACCCAACTCAAAACCAACATCCGCTTTCTTCGCGGTTTCCCAGGAAACCGCATCATTACCAGGATGACCGGTAGCAATACCGGTAATCCATTGGATATTATCACGACCGAAATTATAACCTCCTATATTCGTGTTCATTTCCGAGTTAAAAGCAAAACGACGATCCCCTCCGATTTTGTCATTTCCTATTTCACCATACGATCCTTTAAATTTCAAATGACTAATTACATTCGAAATAGGCTTCCAAAATTCCTCATTACTAATCATATATCCGATAGCTCCCGAAGGGAAGAAACCAAATCGCTTACCAGGTGCAAAATTTTCGGAGCCATTATAACCAAAGTTAAATTCGGCAAAATACTTATCCATAAAAGAATAAGTAGCACGACCTGCTATACCTATATTCTTCTTAGGAAATGACTTAATATAATCAGAACCGGGAAAATTATCTTTATATTCCCGCATAGTAAACAGAGCCAAACCACTTACACGATGCTTCTCAGCAAATAAATTTTCATATGTAAGAGATGATTCTAAATTCATCGAATGACTTCCTCTATTTGAAACCGCCAATCGCATATAATCATTACCATCCCTATTCTTATTAAATATCAAATTACCATTTTCATCCCGCCCTATTGCCATATAAGTAGAAGGAGACATACGCTTGTCTTCCGTTGATTCATTTCGAGCATCCCAAGAGAATTTTATATTAAATTTCAATCCTGGTGTAATAATTTCCGAAAAATCCTGTGTCAAACTAATCAACGACTGGGCATTATTATAAAAATCTTGAGAAAAGCCTGTATAATTCAGGTCCAAATATGGATTGACACCCACATCTGGTCTTGCCAATGTTCCATCCGAATAGATCGGAACTACAGCCGTAGGAGGCACTTGAAGTACGCTATTGTACATTATTGCCATATCCACCCCCAAACGCCGTTTTACCTCATATTGATTAGACATCGAAATTCCCAACTCTGTTGAACTCGTAATATCAATATCCACATTCGCACGGAAATTAAATTTCTGATATTTCACTTGCGGATCAAAACGAAGATTATCTGCTGGGTTAAATACTCCCCCTTCGTTATAATAAGATCCCCCGACATAGTAACGAACCCTTTTTCCCCCACCGGTTACATTTACATTTGCACGGAGATTCATTGATGAATTCTTAAAAATCATGTCCATCCAATCCACTACTGGATAGAAATCTGGATCATATCCTGACAAATACTTTTCTTGTGTCATCGGTTGAAAAGCTAACTGCCCTCCACTAGCTAAATTAATATCATTATAATATCCCATCCATTGAGATGCACTAGCCAATTTAGGCATACGTATCGGCTGAGAAACGCCATATTCCACACGTGCATTGACTGTAGGAGGAGCCTCTTTTCCTCTTTTTGTCGTAATCAATACAATTCCGTTCGCCCCACGCACACCATATAGAGCAGTAGCCGTTGCATCTTTTAATATAGAAAATGAAGCTATATCCTCCGGATCAACCAAATCCATCGATCGTTCAACACCGTCAACCAAGACCAATGGAGTCGTATTAGCACCAAAAGAACTCACACCTCGAATCCAAAAGTCAGCACCAGCACCAGGTTCTCCAGAACGCTGTACAGCTACAATACCAGCTAACTGGCCAGCAAGACTGGTACTAATCTTTGCGACAGGAACTTTCAATTCATCCGCAGTGATTGTCGAAATGGATCCAATTACACTAGATTTTTTTTGTTTTCCAAAAGCTACAACTGTAACTTCTTCTAGTTCATCTGTCTGTTCTTTTAATCTAACAACTATTATTTTTTGATTACCAACTTTTACTTCTTGATCTTGCATTCCAAGAAATGAGTATACTAAAATTTCATTATCCGCAACCTCTATATCATAAGATCCATCAATATCTGTCGTTACTCCACGAGTACTTCCTTTTACAATAATTGTAGCCCCAGGTAAAGCTACACCATTCTCATCCAAAACCTTTCCTTTTACCGTATTCTTTTTCTGTTGTACAACAGCTACAACGGGAGCGACTTCTGTCATTTCCTTCCGCTTTGAAAGAAGTATCTGCCGATCATTGATGGTATACATAACATCTGTATTCTTGAATAACTGTTCCAAGATACTTTCCACCCGTTGATCTTTCAGATTAACAGATACTTTTCTATTTACATCAATCGTTTCATCTAAATAGAAAATGATAAATTCGCTATGTTGTTCGATATAATCAAATACTTCCTTGACGGATTGATCTTGAACGGAGATCGTGAAGGTCGTTTTTTGTGAATAACTTTCTGTTGCAAAACCTGCCTCCACTCCAAGTATTAGACATAATGTACTTAGCTTCAATGCTCTAAATATTTTTGGTTTTAAATAGATATTCATATCTTTGTATTGATTTTACAGTTAATACTTTTATTAGCGTAAATGTTTCTTCAGGCCGATCAATATGGGGGTATTGTTCGGCCTACTTTTTTGGTATTAGATTATTCTTATTTCATAGGCATTTCAATTTAAAGGTTCATACTTAATAATTATTTGTTCATGATCATGTTCTACTTTAATTGGAGCCGCTTTGGATAAATTCTCCAAAACATCGTCTACATGTTCTGTCAAATCCAATTTACCACTGCAGTTTAAAGCTCCTACTTTTTCATCACACACAATGGATACTGCATAATAGCGAGACAAACGCTTGAAAAGAACAGATAATTGCTGACCAGCAAATTGATAATACCCGTTTTTCCAAGAGATATAATCTGTGGCATCCACCTCTTTTATGGAAGTTTCTTCCGTTTGTTTATCATATTCATATAATTCGTTTGGAGCCAATACTTCTGCCGTATGTGCCTGCGACTGTACTTCCACTTTCCCATTTACCAAGACAACCTGTTGCTGGTTATCTTCTGGATAAGCACAAACATTGAAACTGGTTCCTAATACCCGAACTGACATTTGTTCGGTCTTTACATAAAATGGTTTGTCAGGATTCCGTGTTACCTCCAGATAAACTTCTCCATCCACATAGATTTCTCTTTTATCTCCTTTAAATAAATGTGGATATACAACTTTAGTCGACGAATTAACCCAAAGCTTTGTTCCATCTGATAAAGTTAAAAAAGAACGTTTTCCTGCCGGAACAATCAACTTATTCAATTGGACTTCATCTCCGTTCTTATGCTGGACGGATTGTTTCCGTATACTTTCTGAATTGACGCGCACTTCACCTTTTTCATCATAAGAAATCTTACTTTCCTCTTCGGATATCAATACTTTCTCCTCATTCGAGAAGACTAACTGAACTTCATCTTGTTCTTTTTCCGCCGGTAGATCAGCGATGATCGTTTGATAATCAATTTCTTTTTCTGGTAATAAATAAGGTATTGTCAAGGCTAGAACGAGAATAGCCGCAACGGCTGCCGCCACACCATACCGGAACAACTGAAATCGTTTCTTTTGCTGATTTTCCCGTTGAATCTTATTCCAAAGGTCCGATACTTCCGATGCCGGAAGAAGTGGACGATTTACATCTTGCCGGAAACGTTTCATGAGCATACGAGCCATCCGTATTTCTTTTGCCAATGACAAATCTGTCCGTTCCAAATCCAACCAAAAAAGACGTGTTTCTTCCGTTGGATGCAATTCGGAATGGATGAAGAAGTCATCATTCAACAATTGTTCTGCGGTATATCCGGTATAGTTCTTATTCATTTTTTATCCTGCTTTGCTTATAAGAGTAAGAGACCGGATTTTTATACTCAGTAAAAAGGAACTTTTTTTCAAAAATCAATAAAAAATTTTTCCGGATAAATAAAACACAGAAATAAGAACAAATCTCCGCACGCTTCGCGTATTTTTTTCAGGGAACGCTGAATCAAGTTTTGGGCCGACTGATAATTCAAATCCATCAATCGGCATATATCTTCCATAGGTAACTCTTGGACAAAACGGTAATACATAATTTCTTTCTGACGAGGTGTCAGAACTGAAAGCATTTTTTGTACCTGATGAGTTTCATTATGCAAGGATTCGTCTTCAATAAATTGGTCTTCCACACTCATTTCTGCAAGGAAAGGAATCTCTTCCTCTAAGGAATCATACTTTTGGCTACGCAGTAAACTTCTACAAATATTATGCTTCAAGGAAACCAGCAAGTAGGTTTTAATTTGGCAGGATATTTCTAAATGGCTCCGATTGGCATACAGATAGACAAACAGATCCTGAATACAGTCTTTCACCAGCTCTGTATCCGAAGTAAAGCACAGTCCATATTGATACAGGTCTTGTACGTATTCTTCGTAAAGACTAGCATAAGCGTCATCATCACCTGCCATAAACCGATTTCACTTTTCTATAGGCTCCATGTCTACATTCCTATATTCCTTGGGTATTTGCAAAAATAGATATATTTTCCTAAAAAAACAACTTAATCAACAGATTCCTGCCCTTCATTCTACTCTAATCTTACATATCTCAAAAGAAAACAAGGGTTCACACACTCCTCTATTTTATTTATATACAAGCATTTGCTGTGAAGGGTGTGAAAGATAGTAAAAAAACCATTTCAGAACAGGATATGACATATCTGAAGATGACACCAGTTATTACTTTTTTCTTTCATGTTGAAATGTCAAAGAACTCACCTCTATACAATGCATGGAACAACCGTCAGTGTCCAAGCCGCAGCCAGCTCCACAACAGACGGCATCGCAACCGGCGGCAGCCCCGGCATCGCAATACCGGAGCGGAGAGCAAATCCCGATGTTTTTGCCCGAGCAGCCGGCTCCGGTTTCGCAACCCGTTTCACAACCACAACCGCCCCGGTCAGCTGTACATCCCGGACAGCAAACGCCATTTACCGGACAGCCGCAAACACAATCCGTACAATATACTATTTCCGTACCACAAGCGCAACCGGTTCCGCAACAGGCAGTTCCACAACCGCAAGGAATCCAGTTTCATCAACCAGTACAGATGCAACAGGCACGGATAGACGAAAAGCAATGGATGCAACCGGCTCCGCCACAGCCACGGTATGCACCGGTACAGGAGGCCGCAAGAACTTATGAGGAGCGTGAATACCTCCGGCAACCGCAAGAGGCTGCAATGTACAACTTCGACAAGGACTGCGAGGACGACCGGGAAATGCTCAGGGAAGACCCGTATGCGGAATATCCGGATTTTCCGAAGGAATGCCGCATGACGGACATGGCACAAATGGACATGGTATATTGTTAAACTTTATAAAAGAAGAGAAATTATGGCACTTGAAATCAAAGGATTGCAGAGAATTTTCAAATTCAGGAAGGACTCTAAAGAACTGGTATTGAGCGACCCGGACAGCAGCCTGTCCGTAAACGAGGTGATGGACTTCTACTCCATGACCTATCCCGAACTGACAACGGCGACCGTCCACGGACCGGAATGGGAGGAAGACAAGGCGGTCTACCGCTTCAAGACAACTATCGGAGTGAAAGGATAAGCGTATGGATAAGAGAAAGAAAAAGGAGGACAAACCATGCAGACAGCTCTCAGAATCAACCAAGGAGAACCTGGCGGGACTCATTATCCGCTCGGCCGACCCGTCAGACATCCGAAGAGGAACATCGGGACAAAAAAGGAGGATACTGCCGCCACCGGGAAGCGTCATGATTTTCTGACAGATAAAATTCCTCCCCTTGCACCGGATTTTTGGCATAAGGACGGATATGACGGTTCCCCGGTCAATCTCACGACACCGGAGAATTTTGACTATCTCTACCAATCGGCATCGAACTATGCCGGACTTATGGGTATAAAGCTCCCTTTCCGATACAGGAAAGGGGGCAGCCCCCGTCTGAAAATCACCGAACTGTACAAGGCGATGGAGGAGAGCGTGCCGGAATGTGTCAATCTGGAAGAGAAAGAAGGAAGGCTCCATTTCTGTCTGTTCCGCCATCACGACTGGCCGGAACCCACATTGTTCTGGATTCCCATCGACTTTACGGAACGGCTTCCCATACCATTGAGGAACATTGTCAGGGAGTTCATCCGGCAATTCGTCCGGCATCACGGAGTCTGCAATGTCACCGAGGCGTTTTGCTATGACTTCGCCATAGAGGAACTGGAAGACTGGGAAAACCGGGATTCCGACGCCTCCCCGAAAGAAATCAGGGCGAACAAGCGGCTGGCGGATTCCTACCAGTCAGGAAAACGGGCGAAAGCGCTCAAACGGATGTCGGGAAAACCGTTCTGCAACTCTCTAGAAGAGGCTGCACGGAATTACCGGACAAAAAAAGGGAAGGAACAAAAACTACTGGAATTGATAAGGGAGGGTATGGCACTGATCACCCCGGAAAGCCCGAACCTCACAAATTACCTGTACGATTGGGCGTATGAGGAGGAGCGTGATTTTTACCCGGTGGGAATGGAAAGCCAGGTCATGCTGGTCTACTCTACCCGTGACACGCTGGCTGAATGCATGGAAGGATTTATGAATTCGGACTATCAGGAGACTTATGCCCTTACCCCGGTCACATACAAGCTACTGACACCGGAAACGGACTGTCTCCTACAAATGGGCGACTACCCGGAAAAGCTTTCAAAATGGCTGGCACGTTTTACAAAACATATAGCTGACAACTTCTAAAATGAACGATATGAATGAACTGACCAATAAATTACAACAGGTGATGATGCCCAAGGCGGCACTGATCGCGTATGAATACCGTGAGAACCGCTATGGGAACGGAATGCATTACCTCGAACTGCATCCCATCAATGACAGGGGCAGGATGGAGGCTGCCATGCCTGTCACCTATGAGTTCATGGACTCCCTGGTGGAATCCTATACGGATGACAGGCGGAACGTGCCGCACGGGAAAATCCCCGCCAACATGCTGTGGTGTGATACGCGTAAGGGGCACGAGAGGTATATCTGGTACAATCCTCCGGGAAAACGGCAGATGTTCTTTGCCGGAAGCCTGAATATTCCTGACGGGATATTCCATGTGCCCGGCGTGATCTACAAGGTTTCCGGTGGCAGGCTGGACATTTTCTCCTACAAGGGGGAAAAACCGGTGGAAAACAGCCCGCTTTTCCTCGCCCCTTTCTTCAATGTCACGGGCAGCAGTGTTTGTCTGGGAAACGCCGCGTTGACTCCCCCGGAAGACATGACTTTCTCAAAACTCCTCGAGTATTGGGAAAAACGTTTCTGGCTCAGCGAATTCTCCCATCTGGGAGGAAACAGGAATCCGACCGGAAGCAACCTGGTCTCGGTAACGGAAAAGGCACGCGCCAATCCGTTTGACGAGAACGAACTGAACCCCATGAACAAACAACTTAAAGACTTACTGGCATGAAAAAGATTCATTATACAGACAGATACCTGCTCAATCCCTACCATCCCGTGACCGTCTTCGTAATCGGTGCGGGCGGAACAGGCTCACAGGTGGCCACCGGCCTGGCGCGGATAAGCGTGGCATTACAGGCGCTAGGACATCCGGGACTGCACGTGACGGTCTTCGACCCCGATACCGTCACGGAAGCGAACATCGGACGCCAGCTGTTCAGCGGATCGGAACTCGGATTGAACAAGGCTGCGGCACTTGTGACCCGCATCAACCGTTTTTTCGGCTTCTCGTGGGAGGCAAAAGGGCAGCGTTATCCGCTGAAAGCCTCCGCAGACCGGGAAGAGCCCGCCCTGGCGAACATCATCGTCACCTGCACCGACAACATCCGCTCCCGGATGAACCTCTGGCGGTTCCTAAAGAAACACCGGGAACACACTTCCAACAACGAGCGGTCGCCCATATATTGGATGGACTTCGGCAATGCCCGGACCACCGGACAGGTCCTGATAGGGAACATCCGTGGCAAGATTCTCCAGCCCGTCTCCAACGAATACCTGCCCGTTCCCCGCATGAATGTCATTACCGAAGAAGTACGCTACTCCACCATCAAGGAAAAGGATTCGGGGCCGAGCTGCTCGCTGGCGGAAGCCTTGCAGAAGCAGGACCTTTTCATCAATTCCATACTGGCACAAACCGGCTGCGACATCCTGTGGCGTATGCTCAGGGAAGGAAGGACATTCTACCGGGGAGCCTATCTCAATCTCGATACACTACGGATAAATCCCATTCCGATATAGACAATAAACGTCAGTTTTCTTTTATGCATGGTAAGGATGCATAAAAGAAAACTGACGATTCCTGATTGTTCCCGCCGTGCGGTTCAGCCTTTCAGCCGCACGGCACTTGCCACTCCCTTTTCCGTCATGACCAGCTCATACCGGTCCAGCCTTTCATAGAGTTTGCCCAATGTCTTGCATCCATATCTCCTGACCTTGAATTTGGGCATCATTTTTTTCAATGCGCCGCCGATCAGCGAAAGGGACACCTCCCCTTTGCCGTCAGCCGCTTGCTCAAAAGCCTTGTCAAAATACTCCATGTCCCTTCGGATAAAGAATTCGGGAGTATTGTCCGAAACCTTGTTTTCCTTCCGGTCGGCATACAGGAACACGGAACAGGACCGTACCAGCGATACGGGAGTCTTGCCCTCCCCATATCCCAGCACCTTCAATCCGGCTTCCCGTATCCGTTGGGCAAGCAGGCTGTAGTCACCGTCACTGGCTACCAGACAGAAACAGTCCGCCCGCCCGTCACGAAGGATATCCATCGCGTCTATGACCAGTGCAATATCCGTCGTGTTCTTTCCGGGAGCATGGGAGGAAGCCTGTACAAGCCTGAATCCATGCTCCCGGGCAGTTTCCTTCCACGCGGAAAGCGCTTTCTTCGTCCAGTCTCCATAAATTCGTCTCACGATGGCATCCCCATAACGGGAAACAAAGCCCATTATATCCTCCATCTTCTCAAAGGAAGCGTTATCCCCGTCAATAAGGACCGCAACGGCATATCTGGAATTGGTATTTGTCTTCATAACAACTGTTTATGAAACAAAGTTAGCATAACTTCCGCATATTGATACCCCCACGTTCATTTTTTCTTTCCGCGTTTCAGCAAGAATTCCTGTATTTCCGAGCTTCTGTAGAAGTTCTTTCCGTTATCGTCCGTCTGGTAATAGCGGATCAGCCCCTTTTCCCGGTAACGGGCGACTGTCCGCAGCGACACGTTGAGCAGCCTGGCTATATCATAATTGTCCAGCAACTCGTCCCCGTTCATGAAATCCTTCACACGCCCCATCCTGTCCAGCTTCTTTTCTATGCGGTCAAAACCTTCCACTATGGTCATTATCATCTTCTCAAGCACTTCATTGTCTATATACATCATGGCGTATCTCTCCTGTCTTTTAAAGGTTATTACTGAAATACCCTTTCTTGTGCGCACTTTCGAGAGTATATGCCATCTTTAGTGAAAAATCTATGCCGAAGTGCCGGTATTAACTTAGTTATATATTGCATTCTGTTGATAATCAATCAAATAATATTGCGTAATTTTTATCAGTGGATGGTATGTGTAAAATTTTGAAGTGTAAAATTGTAAAGTCCGTAATGTAAACTTTACAAGTTACAGATACCACCCCGCCTATATTCTTAAAACCGGATAAATTGATGACGCTTCCACACAAGGTATTCAACATATATGGTTGATAATATTTATTTCAGAGCATTTTCCTGAAGTTTGCCCCTGCAGCCCTCTGTTACATATGACGTTTAATGACATCTGATGTCATTTAACGACATCCTTTTGGACATGAATGTTCCCTTTCATATTTTCGTATCCGACAAAAAATGAAGTTTATGGAGTTTGTATGTATCGAGGCTAAAACATTCATGGAAATGAATGAGGCTCTGGAAGCCGTTGTAAAAAAAATGTGTGAAACATGCGGAAGTTGCGTATCCGGTATGGACGACTGGATTGACAACCAGGAGGCTTGCATGCTCATGGACGTCTCTCCAAGAAAGATGTTGCAGCTTCGCAGAAGCAGGGCCATCCCTTACAGTTATATAGACCGTAAGGTGTATTACAAGCGTCAGGATATTATCTGTTTTATGGAAAACAACATTCACCGTATAACCCCTTAAAAGCAAGATGATCCAATCCCTGTTGACCAAAGAAACCCCGGAAATCATTCGTTTTTTCCGGAGCATAGACAGCCTGTCCGAAATGCTGGACAAGCAGGAGGAGAAATTACGTCCGGTTCTGAACGGAGAACGTTACATTACGGATTGTGAGCTTGCCGAACAGTTGAAACTGACACGCAGGACGCTGGCAGAGTACAGGATAAACGGCAAACTGCCTTACTACAAGATAGGAGGCAAATTACTATATAAGGAGAAGGACATCCTTGCTTTGTTGGAAAGAAACAGGGTGGAGGCGTTTGATGACCGGTAATGTCCGTTTGGGAAATATCCGGACTTCAAGTGCTTCCTTATACTGTTCAATGTAAGACATATGAACCAAGGAATCTTTTAAAAACAGATTTTCCTTGCCGGATTTTATTGGGGGGATATATCAGGTTGCGAGGCAAAGGTTTTTCACCTTGGAATCAAGCAGTGTTCCGCATTTCTGTTTCTTACCTGCAAAGGTAGCCTTTTGCCCCTGATCGAGCAAGGCGGTCCTTTGGACCGGTTGGCTGAAAAAATCATCCTCGCTTCGCTGCGGTATTTTTTCGCCAAGCCTTGCACAATCAGGGCAAAAGACAAACGGATGCATATAAGAAAAGAAATACCGGCTTTACCAAAGCCGGGCATGTTTAACCATAAAATAAAAAAGACCATGATCCAAACAAAAAACAAGTATTGCAAGGAAACGTTCATCCGCTTGAACTACTGGTATGACCGGATGCACGGGCTTGTCCGGGAAGACATAGAGAAAGCGAACGCAATGGTGGAACACATCGAAAAGACACGTTCCGACCGGTATCCCCGTACAGGTGACAGCCTGTTCTTTATTTCCGGATACGGTGAACGTTCCCGGCCGTTCTTCGTCGATGCCGTGTATGGAGATAACATCGTGCTCCGGAATTTCTCCCGTGTCCCGTTCGTGTCCCAGGATAAAAAGGGCATCAAATGCGATATGCATGGCGGTGAGTGCGTGTTGGTAAAGGCAGGCGATGTAAGGTTCAATACATGGACTACCGGCCGTTTCAAGCATTGGGGGCATTACGGGGCATGTGAAAACGGGGAGGTTTACTACGATGCGAAAATAGCCCTGTGGGAGTGTGACGCACCTGAACATCCGGAAAGCCGGGAATGGTTCAAAATCCATATCCGCAAAAACACCCGGCCGGGCGGGGATATGTACACCGGAGAAATATCCTGCAAGGATGAGGATGGACTCAGGCAGTTTGTCGACGACCATGAAGGTTTCATATTCGCAGAAGAGGGTTCTCCGGAAATGGTCATGCTATGTTTCAGGCATTCCGACATGAGGATTTCCCCGGAAGAATGGGAAAAGATGGACTGTCCGGTATCCGTGCGTGAGATATACGGACAGATGCAGGAAGTAAAGATTGTAAAAGACCATAAAACACATCTGACCACATTCTACTATTAACACAGTATCGCCGCATTAAAAATCAACCCGCTTCCTGCCACGTGCGGCAGGAAGGAAACGAGGGTACACCATCAGACTGTCTTTTCAATTCCTCTATTATTATGGAGCCGGTTGTTTTTCCCGCACAGATATTCATTCAGGTCCTTATATCCGGAATATTCATGCGAGAGATCGCATATACGGATTCCGTATTTCTCCTTTAATGCCTGCACCGCATTTTTTCCGGCCGTATCATTGTCCAGACAGCAACAGATGCCATCATATCGTGAAAGGAAAGAAAAAGCTTTCTGTAAGTTACTGACAGAATTCAACACTATATAATCCCCCTCTTCCAAGGATGGAAAAGCCGCCCTGAAAGACAGAAAATCCATAAACCCCTCAAAAATATAGCAAATCCCGCTCTCCGGTGAGCTGATGATACAACTGATGTCCTTGGGAGCGATACAAGCCTTGAAATACCTGTTCCGTATCTCGTACCCTCCGGAAATATTAGGGAAAGCGATGGCAAAATAATTTTTCCCGTTCCGCTTAAAATGAGCCTCCTTGCATGCTTTTCGGGCCGTTTCCGTATCAATGCACCGTTCCTCCAGATAGGCAAGCAGTATCCGGTTGGCAAGAGGCGTGATTTTCAAGTCCTGAAAGGCGGGATACGCTTTTTCAAAAGGGCAGGAGACAGTAGCCGGCTTCAAAACCGTCCTTTTATCCTCAATACACCGTAACACACGGCTTACATCCTGTGTCCGATAAATCTCCTTGGCTAATGTTATAATATCCCCTCCTTTCCCCAGACCGAAGTCATACCATAGTTCCTTATGGAGGTCTACCTTGAAAGAGGCCTCCTTTTCCGTCCTGAAGGGCGATTTGTACCATACGCTGTTCCCACGCTGTATTA
>ERZ773194.2508-NODE-2508-length-17337-cov-14.320680_pt1 | contig 17337 bp, 17 predicted proteins | sample MGYA00511240_ERZ773194 | MGnify/ENA primary metagenome ERZ773194 (study PRJEB29015, sample SAMEA2737774) | human gut metagenome | biome: human gut; feature: human-associated habitat; material: faeces | place: China | collected 2012 ... | reverse complement strand
GTCACCGCCGGATTCGTGGGTGCTGATCTCCTCACCTTGATCAAAGGCGAACAGAGTGATGCTCACATGGTCGTTCTGCGCCAGGGTGCGGCTGACCACCTGGCCGGGTGTGACCTCTACCAGGGCGGCCAGGTCCAGAACTTCCTCGCCGGGGATGTTTTTCATATACTTCAATTCCATGGTTTTCGGGTCCTTTCCGCATTTATACCGCTGAAAATTTTGGGCGCGCATAGGATAAAGAAAATTTTAGGGGGGTCTGCCCGATTACATATTCGCCAGAAGCTCTTCCAGCTCTTCCTTGGAGAAGCGGTAGACGCTGTCGCAGAACTGACAGGTCAGTTCTGCCTGTCCCTGCTCCTCAATCAGGGAGGACAGTTCCTGACGGCCCATAGAGATCAGCGCGCGGGTGACCCGATCTCTGGAGCAGTAGCACTTATATGCCACCGGATGGGTCTCCAGAATTTCCAGCTCGAAGTCGGGCAGAACCGCCCGCAGCAGGCCCTCTCCGTCCAAACCGCTGGCCAGAGCGCCGCTCACCGGGCCCACCTGCCGGATGCCGGCTTCGATCTTGTCGATGACCTCTTCCGGCGCGCCGGGCAAAAGCTGGATCAGATAGCCGCCGGCAGAGGTGACGCTCTGGTCTGTCCCCATCAGCACCCCCAGTGCGCAGGCGGTTGGAATCTGTTCGCTCTCTACAAAATACATGGCCAGGTCATCGGCGATTTCGCCGGAGAACAGGCCGATCGAACCCACATAGGGCTCCTTCAGATTCAGGTCCTTGATGACCGTCAGCGTCCCGCCGTGGCCCACAGCGCCGCCCACATCCAGCTTGCCGTCCTCCCGGATGGGCAGGTCGATCTGGGGATTCTGAACGCTGCCCCGGACGTTGCCCTCGTTGTCCGCCACCACCAGCAGCGTCCCCAGAGGGCCATCGCCCTTGATGCGGAGGGTCACGCTGGAACCGTCTCCCTTTAGCTCATTGCCCATCATGGAACCGGCCGCCAGCAGGCGGCCCAAGGCCGCCGTTGCCACCGGAGAGGTCTGGTGGATCTGCCGGGCACGCTCCGTCAGTGCCCGGGTGGACACCGCCGCCGCCTTTACAAAGCCATCCTTGGAGATGGCACGAACCAGTTGATCGCTCATGATTTTCATTACTCCTTTGTCAGTTCACGGGCTTCCGGCAGCGGACGATCCACCGGTCCTCCGTATCCTTAGGCGCCCGGGCCGTCAGGTCGCCGGTGATCTTGACGGCCTCAAAGCCCGCGTCCGTCAAAAACGCCGTCAGTTCCGCCGCGCTCCACGCCCGCTCCCTGTGCTCCTCGCAGTCCCGGTCCCATGTACCGTCTGCCCGCAGCTGGAACAGGTCCACCTGATAGGTGCAGATACTTGTCTTTTCCGAGAAAAATGTTCGCCAGACGCAGTAGCTTTCCTCGGTCTCGTCCGTATAGAGCTGTCCGTCCATCCGCCGCAGCTTGTATGGTGTGTTGACATCAAAGAAAAAGCTGCCGCCGGGCTTCAGCGCGCGAAATACCCGCCGGAAGGTCTCCCGAATATCCTTTTCCCGGGTCAGATAGTTCAGGGAATCCAGCGTGGACACCACGGCATCCACCGGCTCCGGCAGACGAAGCCGGGGCATGGACTGCTGTACAAACAGCGGCGGCTGTTCCAAAGCCGCCGCCTTGCTCATAGCCTGAGTCAGCATTTCCTCCGACAGGTCCGTAGCCGTGACCGCATAGCCCTTGGCCGCCAGCAGTTCCGCCATTAATACAGCGCCGCCTGCTGCGCCGCGCCGCACGTCATGGCAAGCTGCTGGGCGTGAATGAGCCGTTCCTCTATCAGGTTGTGGACACTGTCGTCCATGAAAACGAGTGCCAGTATCCCGAACTGCGCGAAAAGCAGTCCTATATCACCCGCGTCATCCGCACCGAGGAAGAAAACTTCGCCAAGACCATCGATGGCGGCATGAAGATCTTCTCCGAAATGCTCGAGAGCCACAAGGCCAAGGGCGAGACGACCTTCTCCGGCGCGGACGCGTTCAAGCTCTATGACACCTACGGCTTCCCCATCGACCTGACCAACGAAATGGTCGCCGAAGAGGGGATGCAGGTCGATGAAGCGGCCTTCAAGCAGCTCATGCAGGAGCAGAAGGTCCGCGCACGCGAGGCGCGCAAGGCGCTCGGCGACCTCGGCTGGGCCGGCGTTGAATTCGGCAAGGAGATCCCCGCTACCACCTTCATCGGCTATACCAACATGGAAGCCGAGGGCAAGATCGTCGCCATCGTCGCCGACGAAGAGCTTCAGGGTGCGATCACGTCCGGCACGGATGCAATTCTTGTCCTCGACCAGACCCCGTTCTACGCCGAAATGGGCGGCCAGGTCGCCGACCATGGCACCATTCACACTGAAACCGCCGAATTCACCGTCACCGACGTGCAGAAGAACAAGGGCGGCAAGTTCATGCACTACGGCAAGCTCGTCTCCGGCTCTCTGGCCGTCGGCGATACCGTGACCGCGTCCATCGATGCCGCCCGCCGCAAGGCCATCATGCGCGCCCACTCCGCAACGCATCTGCTGGACTATGCTCTGCGCACGGTTCTCGGCGACCATGCCCATCAGGCAGGCTCCCTTGTCGAGCCGGACCGCCTGCGCTACGACTTCACACACTTCTCCGCCGTCACCGCAGACGAGCTGGTCAAGATCAGCCGCCTTGTCAGTGAGCTTGTGCTGGACGGCATGTCCGTCGAGACGAAGGAAATGCCCATCGCGGAGGCGAAGAAGCTCGGCGCGATCGCCCTGTTCGGCGAAAAGTACGGCGATGTCGTGCGCGTCGTGAACATGGGCGGCAAGTCCATTGAGCTTTGCGGCGGCACCCATGTCGATAACACCGCCAAGGTCGGCCCGTTCCGCATCACGAGCGAATCCTCTGTTGCCTCCGGCGTGCGCCGCATCGAGGCCGTCACGGGCGAAGCGTTCCTGAATCTCGTCGATGAGATGAATATGCGCCTGGTCAAGGCTGCCGAGCTGCTGAAGACCACGCCGATGGAGCTGATCAACAAGGCCCAGAGCAGCATGAACGAGATCCGTGAGCTGCACCAGACCATCGAGCGCATGAAGGACAAGCTCTTCGCGGGCGATGTGGACAGCCTCATGTTCTCCGCCAAGGACGTAAACGGCCTCAAGGTCGTCACGGCCAGCCGCGAGAACACCGACGCGAACGACCTGCGTAAGCTCGGCGATTTCCTGCGCGACAAGAACCCGAACACCGTCGCGGCTCTCGGCGCTGTCAACGGCGAAAAGGTCACGCTGCTGGCCGTCTGCGGCAAAAACGCCGTCGCACGCGGCATCAAGGCGGGCGATATCATCAAGAATATTGCGCCCATCGTCGGCGGCAAGGGCGGCGGCAAGCCGGATTCCGCCATGGGCGGCGGCACGAACGCCCTCAAGCTCGACGACGCGCTGGCGGCTGTCGACGATTACGTCGCGGCCAATGTCAAGGACTAAGGAGGAAGCACCATGTCTGATTGCCTGTTCTGCAAAATCATCGCGGGCGAGATCCCGTCCGCAAAGGTCTACGAGGACGACCTCTGCTATGCCTTCAAGGACATCAGCCCCCTTGCCCCCACACATTTCCTCGTCGTCCCGAAGCAGCATTTTGCCTCTGCCGCTGAGGTCACGCCGGAAAATGAAGCCGTGGTCGGCCACATCTATACTGTCATTGCCAAGCTTGCCCGGGAAATGGGCTTTGCCGACGGCTACCGTGTGGTAACGAACGTCGGCGAGCTGGCCGGGCAGACCGTCCATCACATCCACTTCCACGTGCTCTCCGGCAAGCAGCTGGGCAGCTTTAACTGAGGCTCCAATATTTTTACAATTTTCCCTGCCATGCCGCCCGCATGGCGGGGAATCTGTTATTTTCCCATCAAAAACGCACGGAAGGACTTGAAAAAGGATGTAGTGTATGCTATCATTGGTACATATGCCAGCGGAGTCATCCCTCATTCCTTCCGGCTATGGCATTGGAAACGTTTTAACCCTCTCTCCTTCAAGCAAGCAAATCCGGGCTTCCCTGCTTCGGCTGGGAAGCCCAACCCCCCTCTGTGACAATTGCATCGTATTCGGCCCACTCCTCCTGCCCCTTACCAGCTGTAGTTTTATTTTATCTTCTAAATCGAACAAATTTTCTAATAATGCTTGCATTGGATCCGCCTTCGGTGGTATGATAGGGACAGAACCTGAAGGGAGGCGGAACGGGTGTATCTGGCGATCGATCTGAAATCCTTTTATGCGTCGGTGGAATGTGCGGCGCGGGGGCTTGACCCGTTGAAAACAAATCTCGTTGTGGCGGACGTGGCGCGGACGGAGAAAACGATCTGCCTGGCCGTCTCGCCGTCCTTAAAGGCGTATGGCATCGCGGGCCGGGCGCGGCTGTTCGAGGTGGTGCAGCGCGTCGAACAGGTAAACGCCATGCGGCGGCAGCACGCGCCGGGCCGACAGCTGCGCGGCCAGAGCGAAAACGCGGACACGCTTGCCGCGCACCCGGAGCTTGCGCTCTCCTTCATCACCGCGCCGCCGCAGATGGCGAACTATATACGTGTCTCCACGCAGATCTATCAGATCTACCTCAAATATTTCGCGCCGGAGGACATTCACGTCTATTCCATCGACGAGGTCTTCATCGACGCATCGCCGTATCTGCGCACCTACGGCCAGACGCCGCAGGAGCTGGCGCGGACGGTCATTCTGGACGTGCTGCGCACGACCGGCATCACCGCGACCGCCGGGATCGGCACGAATCTGTATCTGGCGAAGGTCGCCATGGATATCGGGGCCAAGCACGTGGCGCCGGATGAAAGCGGCGTGCGCATTGCCTGCCTCACCGAGCGCAGCTACCGCGAAACGCTCTGGACGCACCGGCCGCTGACGGATTTCTGGCGCGTCGGACGCGGGATCGCGAAAAAGCTTAAGGAAAAGGGCCTGTTCACGATGGGCGATATCGCCCGCTGTTCGCTCGGCAGGCCGGATGAATTTTACAACGAGGAGCTGCTGTACCGGATGTTCGGTGTGAACGCGGAGCTGCTGATCGACCACGCATGGGGCTGCGAGCCGTGCACGCTTGCGGACATCAAGGCCTACCGGCCCCAGACGCACAGCGTCAGCTCCGGTCAGGTGCTGCAATGCCCGTATCCGTTTGAAAAGGCGCGGCTCGTCGCGCGGGAGATGGCGGACGCGCTGGCGCTGGAGCTGGCCCGGAAGGGGCTTGTGACCGATCAGATGGTCCTGACCGTCGGCTATGACCGTGAAAGCCTGACAGACCCGTCCTGTCCGCCGTATCACGGCCCGGTCACAGTCGACCATTACGGGCGGCGCGTCCCGAAAGCCGCGCACGGGTCAGAAACGCTCCGGGCACCGACCGCCTCCTCCAGAGAGCTCCTGCAGGCGCTGACGGTGCTGTTTGACCGGATCGTGGACCGCGGGCTGCTCGTGCGCCGGATGTATGTCGTTGCGAACCATGTGCAGCGGGAGCGGGACGTGCAGACCGAGCCGGAATACGTTCAGCTCGATCTGTTTGCCGACGAAGCGGCGCTCACGGCTCGGCGCGAGGAACAGTCCGCGCGTGCGCGCGAACGGCGGATGCAGGACGCCGTGCTGGCCATCCGCGAAAAATACGGCAAAAACGCCATCCTGAAGGCCATGAGTCTCCGCGACGGCGCAACTGCCCGCCAGAGAAATGAGCAGATCGGCGGACATAAGGCGTGAAAAGCGTCTGCAGGCGAAATGCAGCGCAGACAGAAAATGCCCCGTGCCGCAGTGCTGCGGCACGGGGCATTTTCATAGGGGCTGGGATTTACTTCTTGACGAAGGACAGGCAGTCCGTGCACTGATCAACCGTCGGATCGGCTTCATGGGTTCCAATACAAACCTTATCGAGGGTACAGTAATCCTCGCAGCCGCAGTGGTTGTTGCACTGGCTCACGTGGCACTCGATTGCGTGGTTGGCCTTTTCGTTTGCAAAGCTCATACAAAACTTCCTCCTTTTTTAAGGTACGGACTTAGTATGTGCGCAAACGGCCTGTTCATGCTGGAAAATTTTTTATCTGCGGCCACCGCCGAACCCGCCTCGACCTCCTCCGAAACCTCCGCGGCCTCCGCCAAAGCCGCCTCGGCTGCCGCCGCCGGGTCTGGGGCCGCCGCCGAAACCGCCGGGTCTGGGGCCAGGCCCCGGGCCGGGGCCGTGGTGGTGATGATGGTTCGAGAACAGCGAGCCCAAAAACAGGCCCGACCAGAAGCCTCCGCCTCCGCCGCCTCTGCGGCCGGAGCCGAAAATGGCCTTGATGATCCAGAAAATGACCAGAATCGTGATAATTGTACCGATCATGCTTTTCCTCCTGACACGCCCGGTCTCCTGCACGGGCGTGTAATCCTCATTCGCAGTCCCGTTCAGGCTGCTTTTGCACCAGCTGTACAGCTCCTTGTACAGATCGCTCGCCGCGTCGTCTGCATCGCCGTCCAGAATGGCGGCAAAGCCGTTCTGAAAGATCGATTCCAGCTTGCTGTCGGTATAATCCGCGACATACGAGCCAGTCGTCACGTACCACTGCTCTGTGCTGGTATCAATGGCAAAGAGCATATCATACTCGCTCAGTCCCATTGAATCAAACGCGCTTTTCGTGTAGCTTTCCAGCGTTTTTCCGCCGGTGCCGTCCGTCGTCAGAATGGCGATATGGATGCCGGTTTTGCGGTAGATCTTGTCGTTATAGTCCCGAATGGCTTTTTCGCCGCTGCGCGTAAACAGTCCTGCGTCGTCGCGGATATACTTGTCGGAGATCGTCTCGTCTCCCGCTGTATTGGATGTCTGCTCTTCCGCAGGCGTCTGGGAGATAGTCTGCTCCGGCACGGCTGTCTGCGCTGCCTCAACCGGTTTGTCACTTTTGAGCACCGGGGACAGCCCGATGAAGAGCGCTGCGGCGATCATCAATACCGTAAAGATGACCGCAACGCTCGTTTTTTGAAAGAATTTCATGCTTGCTCCTTCTAAAGTGTCAGCTGCGCGGCTGCAGAAGCTTCTGCTTCAGCTCGCCCTCCAGCCTGCGAAGCTCAGCCTCGGCCTCCTGCCGCTTTTTCGCGCCGTCGGTCTGGATCTGCAGGACTTCGTCGAGCGTGGAGATCAGCTGCTCGTTGGTGTGCTTGAGCGTTTCCATGTCGACGATGCCGCGCTCGGATTCCTTCGCCGTCTCGACGGAGGCCATATGCAGCATATCGGCGTTCTTCTGCAGCAGCGCGTTCGTCATGTCCGTGACCTGCCGCTGGGCCTCCATGGCGCGGCGGGAATTTTCGATGCCGAGCGTCAGCACCATCTGATTTTTCCACAGCGGGATGGTGTTGAGCACGGAGGTCTGGATCTTTTCGACAAGCGCGGTGTCGTTGTTCTGGATCATGCGGATCTGCGGCGCGGTCTGCAGCGAGATCATGCGCGTCAGCTCCAGATCGTGGAGCTTCTTTTCGAACCGGACGCATTTGTTTTCAAAATCATTGGCCGCCTGCGCATCCTCCGGCAGATTCGAAGCCTTGGCCTTTGCGCGCAGCTCATGCAGCGTGGTGCTGCGGGCCTCGGCCAGCTTCTGCTTGCCAGCCAGAATATACATGGTCAGCTCCTTGAAGTACTGCAGGTTCCGCTCGTACATCTGATCCATCACGGCTACGTCCTTCAGCAGCGTGATCTTGTGCTTTTCCAGCTCGCCGGAGATGCGGTCGACATTGACCTCCGCCGTCGCGAAGCGGCTCTTCATCTCCTCGGCGTTGATCTTTGCCTTGCGGAACAGGCCCGCGATGCCCTTCTTTTCCGGCTCGTCCATCGTCTTGAGCTCGACGAGCAGGCCGGAGAGCATATCGCCGATCTCGCCCAGATCGCCGGTCTTGACCTTGGCCAACGCCGTGTCGGAGAAATCTGCGATGTTCTTCTGTGCGGAAGCGCCGTATTCGAGGATCTGCTGCGCGTTTTCCAGATCGATCTGCTTCGAGAAGGCCAGCACGGCCTGCTGCTCTTGCTCGGAGAGCGCGGAAAGATCGGGGCCTGCCTCCGGCGCGGCCTGTGCTTTCGTGATGAGATCCGCTTCCTGTTTGACCTCCGGCTGCGGCTGTGCGTTCAGATCCGGCGTCAGGGTGAGCTGGGGAATGTATTCGTCCATAATCTGTTCCTCCTGTATCTATTTGTACCGTTTATGCAAAATCCTTTTTGTTCGTCAGCCCTTCGCTGGCCATCATTTGCTCCATCACGCGGATATCGGCGGTGATGTCGACGACGTCGGCCTCAAACAGCGCGTCGAGCTGCCGCTGGAAGGCGATAATGACCTTGTCGAGCAGGTCTTCGATCTTCTGCATCCCCTCGGTGATGTTTTCCGTTTTGAGACTCTGGTTCTGCAGCGTGACGTACTGCTCCATAAGCTTGATCGTGGTCGGCAGATAATAGTTGAGGAACTGCCGGATCTGACTGAGCTTTTTCGGGTTTTTCCGGACGCAGTCGAAGATCTGCGCCGTCAGCCGCTCGATGAGATCGATCTGGGCGCTTATGCGCTCGTCAGGGATCTCGTCGTTCAGACGGCGGATATCGGCGATGGCGCGCTTGCCCTGATAGATGACCGACTGCAGCTCCGGCGGGAGCTTTTCCTCCGGCTCTGGCTCCGGCTGCGGTTCAGGCTTCTTTTCCGCCTGCTTCGGCTGGGGCTGCTCCGGCGCGGCAGCCTTCGGCGGCTCGTCCGTCTTTTTGCCGGGCAGCACGATGCGCAGGATCGCATACACGATCGCCGACACGACCGCGCAGGAAAGAATCCCCCGGAAGGTGTTCAGCTTGCCGGCGTACAGCAGCCATACGATGCCAATGGCATAAATCGGAAGCGCGGAGCGCTTCTTTTTTGCGTTCTGTTTCTCTTTCTGTTCGTCCATGGTATTCCTTTCTCCGCAAGGCGAAGCATTTTTCTGGATATTTCCTCAAACTAATAGTAGTACAAACGCAGCAGAAAGTCAACTGCCGGACCGGATTGACACGGACTGCGGCGCACAGTATAATAGAGTGCGGAAGGAACCGGCTGCGCGGGAGAAGCTGCGGAAGCATCCTTGAGGAACCGGCTCCCTGCCGCATATCCATACCTATGCCGGCAGCCGGAAGGCGGTGCGCGGCTTTATTTTATGTAATGGAGGCATTCCTATGATCCGTGTATCCCCTTCGATTCTGGCGGCAGATTTTGCAAATCTGGAACGCGAGATCGGTACGATCAAACAGGCTGGCGCCGAGTATGTACATATTGACGTTATGGACGGCCTGTTTGTTCCCAATATTTCAATCGGACTGCCCGTTTTGTCCTGCATCCGCAAGGTGACGGATCTGACGCTCGACGTGCATCTGATGATCGACCGCCCCGTGCGCTATGCCGAGCGCTTTTGTCAGGCTGGCGCGGACATCGTGACCGTCCATGTCGAGGCTGACACGCAGGAAAACACGCTTGAGGCGCTCCGCATCATCCGCGCCTGCGGCAAAAAGCCCGCGATCTGCGTCAAGCCCAAAACGCCGGCAGAGGCCGTGCTGCCGTTCATCGGCCTTGTCGATCTGATTCTGGTCATGACAGTCGAGCCGGGCTTCGGCGGACAGAGTTTCATGGCCGACATGATGCCCAAGGTGCGGGCCATCCGCGCGTATATCGATGAGAAAAATCCCGGCTGCGAGCTGGAGGTCGACGGCGGCGTCAACGCGCAGACTGCAAAGGTCTGCACGGCGGCAGGCGCAAACGTCCTTGTCGCAGGCAGCGCGTTTTTCAAGGCCGAAGACAAGGCCGCGTTTGTACAGGCGGTAAAATAAATCGATCCGCGTAAATTTCAACTCCCATTGCTGTGCTGCCGCGCAGCGTGGGAGTTTTTTGTCTGAATAGGGAAGACCCTCTTGACAACGTAACAATGTTATGCTATTATGCGACCGTAACAATGTTACGGAACACTGTTACGGAAGGAGGCTGCACATGGATGAGGATCTGATTTCCAAAAAGGAGCTGTTGGAGCGCTATGGGATCTCCTATGGTGCGCTGTACCGCTGGAAGCGGATGGGCCTGATCCCGGAGAGCTGGTTCCTGCGCCGTTCAACACCGAACGGACAGGAGACGTATTTTCACACGAAGCAGATCTGCCCGCGCGTGGAGCGGATCCTGGAAAGCAAGGAGCGCGTCTCGCTCGAAGAACTGGCAGCGGAGCTGGCCGGGCAGAAGCAGGCGGCTGCCGCGCGGCGGACGCTGGTTCTGGAAACAAAATATGGCCCGAAAACCTATCCCCTCGATGAGCTTTTACATCTGTATCTGACCGAGGGCGAACACAAAACGGATATTCTGGAGCAACTGAAGGAGGAAGCATTATGAACGAACACATCGATATGAAGATTTCCGGCTCAAGCAGCATGCCGGGCGGCGAATACCGCAGAGTCTCGATCAGCGGCGCGGGCAAGGTACAGGGCAGCCTCAAATGTGAGGAGCTGCACTGCTCCGGCGCGGCGAAGGTGCAGGGCGACGTGGACTGCGCGGGCGAGCTGCACACGAGCGGCGCGGGCAAGGTGGCTGGGAATGCCCGGTGCGGCAGCCTGTCGTCCTCAGGCGCGTTTTCCGCGCAGTCGGTGCAGGTAGAGGGGCTTGCGTCCGTCTCCGGCTCCGTGCGGACGGAGCAGGCGCTTACGGCAGACGAGCTCCGCGCGTCAGGCTCTCTGGAAGCGGGCAGCGTTCACTGCCGGGCCTTCCGCGCCTCCGGCTCGTGCCGGGTCAGCGGGGATATCGAGGCGGAGACGGCAGCTTTGAGCGGCGCAGTGGAGATCGGCGGACTGCTGAACGCGGAGACGGTCGAGATCTCGGCCAACCCCGCGGTACACATCCACGCCATCGGCGGCGGAACCATCCGTGTTTTGCAGAAGGACACGACGACGTTCCTCGGCATCTTCCATACGAGCCCCGGCCGCGCCCGCATCGGCTCGATCGAGGGCGACAACATTGAGCTGGAGAATGTCGAAGCGGAGATCGTGCGCGGCAAATACGTCCGCATCGGGCACGGCTGCCGCATCGGAACGGTCGAATACGGCGAGGATCTGGAGGCTGAACCCGGCACCGTCAGACAAAGCACGCAGACCGGTACAAAATAAGTGTCGATTCTGCGCCAAATTGTAAATATTTCTTAACTTTCAGGGAAAAGGTTTGATTCCTGCGGCGATGTGTGATAGAATGCACCCGTATGTGATTTTTATTGTTACTGGAGAGATTCGATGTCACAGGTCAAACTGTTCAGCTCGACCGGCACACGCGTGGCCAGGCGTTCCGGCAAGCCGAAAAAGCAGAAGGTCAAAAAGCCCCTGAAGACGCTTGCCATCTGGCTGCTCGTCATTCTGTGTCTGGAGGCGCTGTACTTCTTCTGCGTGTATACGAACAACAGCTTCGTCAAGAAATGGCGGACGATTTATATCAACACCGCGATGGACACCATGCGCCACCAGTGGCTGGCGACCTATTTTATCCCCAAGGATGTCATTGACGAGGTTCGGTACGAATACGGTCTGTTCAAGGCTGCGACGGTCGGCAAGGAATCCAACGCCAACTGGGGCAAGAAGGACGACACGCCCGCCGACACGGACACGCCCGCAGCGGACGACAACGTCACGCACATCAATCCGAACATCACGCACGAGTCGGAGCAGACGGAAGACAATACCCCGACGGCAGAAGAGCTGGAAAAGCAGGCGCAGGAGAATTTCTACTCCGTCTTCTGGGAGCTGGACCGCACGTCCATGGAGGCGTATCTGGCCGAGCACCCCGACACGCTGGCGAACGGCTGGGACCAAATTTACATCAACGAAGCCGGCTTTGACGACGAGGGCACGTCCATCCAGTCCATCTTCGGCGAGCAGGTGCTGGCAATCGACGCGAAGGACGGCGTTCTGCTGCTGCGCATTTCCGGCAAGGGCTATCGCGGCGCGCTGGCCGTGGGCAAGGATCCGTCGCGCCTGTCCATCGAGATGGCTACGACGCTCGGCACCGCCGGACAGCTCTCGGGCACCATCGCCGAGGCGCACAACGGCGTTCTGGCCATGAACGCCAACGGCTTCCTCGACCCCAACGGCGCGGGCAACGGCGGTCTGCTTGCGGGCTATACGATGTCCAACGGCACGGCCTACGGCGACCATTTCTCCGCCTACGCCTACAAGCGCATCGAGCTGCACGAGGACAACCTGTTCTATATCAAGGACGCGCTGTCTCCCGTCAGCGAAGACTGCACTGACGCGGCGGAGTTCACACCTGCGCTCATCGTCGATGGCAAGAAGATCATGGACGATTACTGGACCGGCGAGCAGCCGCGTGCCTGCATCGGCCAGAGCGAGAACTACGAAATTCTCATGCTGGTCATCGAGGGCCGCTATCCGCTTGAAGGCATCCTCGGCACGAGCGTCAACAACTGCTCCGAGATCCTGCTCCAGCACAAGTGTATGCAGGCCATCAACCTCGACGGCGGTTCGAGCGCCATGCTGTGGTTCGACGGCGAGTATGTCACGCAGTCGTCGTCTTCCCCTCTGCGCTACACCGGCGGCCGTCCCCTGCCGAACGCATGGGTCTATAAAAAAGCCGAATAAACGACCAGCAGCCCCCGGCGCCGCCGGGGGCTGTTTACTGCAAAGCGCTAAACTGTCCAGCGCGGGAATGCGTTGAGCGCTTGCAAAATCTGCCGAATCTGGTATGATGGCAGAGAAAGGAGCACCTTATGAAAAACATAACACGAATTTTATCCGCTGCTCTGGCGCTGTGTCTGCTGGCGGCACTGTGTCTGCCCGCGCGGGCGGACGGGACGCAGGACTGCGGCGCGAAGCTGCTGGCCATCACGTTTGACGACGGGCCCGGCAAATATACCGGCGCGCTTCTGGACGGCCTTGCCGAGCGCGGCGTTCACGCGACGTTTTTTGTCAACGGCGTCAACGCCTCCGGCTGGCCGGAGACGCTGAAGCGCATCGTAAACGAGGGCCACCAGCTTGCGAACCATACATACAATCACAAAAACCTTAACACCTGCTCCGCGCAGACGGTCGCATATGAGATCAGCGCCGTGCAGGCGCTCATCACCGCCGCCGGAGGCGACGAAAACGCGTATATCCGCGCCCCCTACGGCAACGCGAACAAAACGGTCAAATCCGTCGTGACCGCGCCGCTGATCTACTGGTCGGTCGACCCGGAAGACTGGAAGTACCGCAATGCAGAGACGGTGCGCAGCAATATCGAAGCCGGTGTCTTTGACGGCGCGATCATTCTGGTCCATGATATTTACAAAACCAGTGTGGACGGCGCGCTCGCCGCGATCGACGATCTGCTGGCCGAGGGCTATGAGTTCGTCACGGTGCGGGACCTGCTGCTGCGGCGCGGCGTAACGCCCGAGGCGGCGACAGTCTATTATTCGGCAAAAAACAACGGGATCAATCTGCCCGCCGATGCGGTCGGCGAGCAGGCGTTTGACGAGAGCCGCATCGAGACGCACTGGGGCTACGCCGCCATGAAGACCTGCCTGGATTACGGCTGGATGACGCTGACGGACACGGGCGAATGGAAGCCGAACGCATTTGTTACGCGGGCGGAGTTTGCCGCCGATCTTGCCCGCTTCGCGGGCATCCACACGCTCTATCCGCTGGAGGGCGCGGCGCGCTTTTCGGACGTTGACCTGACGGCGGAGGATGCGCCGTATCTCGCTTGGGCGGCGGACAGCGGCATCGTCGCGGGCTACGACGACGGGACCTTCCGGCCCGAAAAGACCCTCACACGGGAGCAGATGGCCGTCATGCTGGCGCGGTACTATGCACGCTCCGGCGTCACGACGCAGGGAAGTCTGGACTTCGCGGACGCTGCGAAAATCTCCGGCTGGGCCGTCGACGGCGTATCGGTCTGCGTGGGACTCGGCCTTGTGCAGGGCGACTCGCGGGGCCGCTTCCTGCCGCAGAGCAGGCTCACCCGCGCGCAGATCGCCTCGATCCTCGTGCGGATGGCAGGATAACAAAATGGGCTGTCCCGATGTGTTCGGGACAGCCCTCTTTTCATATTCGATCAGTATGCGATGCCCCAGTAAATCATCTTCCTGGCGGGCTTGCCGCAGATCGGGCAGGTGTCGCCGAGATGCTCCTGCTTGAGCGGCATACAGCGGGAGGACATCCCGCCCTCTTCCTTCATCTTGAGTTCGCATTCCAGTTCGCCGCACCACATCGTCTTGATGAAGCCGCCGTGCTCGGCCTGCAGCTGCCTGGCCTCTTCGAGCGAATGCGCTTCATAGATATGGTTGTCGAGATTCTGCTTCGCCTTTTCGAACATCCCCTTCTGGACAAGCTCCAGCTGCTCCTGCACAGCAGCTTCAAGGTTTTCCAGTGCGACGATCGTCTTTTCGCCGTCGTTGCGGCGGACGAGCACGCACTGTCCGGCCTCGATATCGCGCGGGCCGATCTCGACGCGCACGGGCACGCCCTTCATCTCATACTGCGCACACTTCCAGCCCATGGAGTTATCCGAATCGTCGATCTTTACGCGAAGCCCCGCCTTGACCAGACGGTCCTTCAGCTCCGAAGCCTTTTCCAGAACGCCCGCCTTGTGCATCGCGACGGGCAGGACGATGACCTGGATGGGGGCGATCTTCGGCGGCAGGACGAGGCCGTTGTTGTCGCCGTGGGCCATGATGACCGCGCCGATCATGCGCGTGGTGGAGCCCCAGGAGGTCTGGAACGGGTATTGCAGCTTGTTGTCGCGGCCGGTGAAGGTCACGTTGTAGGCTCTGGAGAACTTGTCGCCGAAGTAATGGCTCGTCGCGCCCTGCAGTGCCTTGTGGTCCTTCATGAGGCACTCGACGGTATAGGTCGCCTCCGCGCCCGCGAACTTTTCCTTTTCGGTCTTCTGGCCGGGCACAACAGGGATGGCGAGGACGTTTTCAAAGAAATCGGCGTAGCAGTTCAGCTGCTGCTCCGTCTCGTGGATGGCCTCCTCGGCTGTCTCGTGGATGGTGTGGCCCTCCTGCCACCAAAACTCTCTTGAGCGCAGGAACGGGCGGGTCGTCTTCTCCCAGCGGATGACGGAGCACCACTGGTTGTAGAGCATCGGCAGCTCCCGGTAGGTCTGCAGCACGCGCGACCAGTGGTCGCAGAACATCGTCTCGGACGTCGGACGGAAGGCCAGACGCTCCTCCAGCTTTTCGCTGCCGCCCATCGTGACCCATGCGACCTCCGGCGCGAAGCCGTTGACCAGCTCGCCTTCCTTTTTCAGCAGGCTTTCGGGGATCAGGACGGGCATCGCGACGTTTTCATGGCCGGTCTTCTTGAACTCCGCGTCCATGATGCGCTGGATGTTTTCCCAGATCGCATAGCCGTATGGCCGCAGGATCGTAAAGCCCTTGACGGACGCATACTCGACCAGCTCCGCCTTGCGGCAGATATCGGTGTACCACTGGGCAAAATCGACCTCCATATCGGTGATCTGCTCGACTTTCTTTTCTTTCGCCATATCAATTCATCCTTTCGGAAATACTTTTCAGTCAATGGATTTATTTTATCACACTTGTCAAGCGTCTGTACATAAGATGAGATACCTGAACGCAGGCAATATTGGAGGTTCATATGCCATGATCTATTGTATCCCGCTTGACACGGCGACGGAGGAATTTTACGCGTCCGTCGCCCGCGCAGCCGGTCTGCCCATGGAGCAGGTGCTGCGCGACGCGCTCTTCAAGCTTGCGGGCGAACTGTCGCTCGAAGCGCTGGCCCGGCGGAGCCGGAACCAGACGCCGCGGGGCGGCGCTGAATAAAGTACGCAAAGGCCCGAAATAAGGTTGTAATTTGACGTGTTCTCTGGTATCATGTGGTGAAACGAAAATATCGGAGGCAGATTCTCATGAAATCCATTCGTGATCTTTATAAAGTTGGAAAAGGCCCGTCCAGCTCCCACACCATGGGGCCGGAACGCGCGGCCCGCATCTTCAAACAGGAAAACCCCGGCGCGGAGCGCTATGAGGTCACGCTTTACGGCTCTCTGGCCCTCACTGGCGTCGGCCACGGCACCGACCGGGTGCTGAGCGAGGTCCTTGCGCCCACCCCGACGGAGATCATCTTCTCAAAGAAGGACCCCGGCGATCTGCGCCACCCGAACACACTCGACTTTGCCGCCTACAAGGGCGAGGAAAAGCTTGCGTCCATGCGCGTGGAATCCATCGGCGGCGGCGATATCGTGATCGAGGGCCGCGAGGCGGCGGAGCCGGACGATGTGTACCCCGAAAATTCATTCGCCGAGATCGCGCAGTACTGCCGCTGGCGGTATATCTCGCTGCGCGAATACGTCGAGCTGAACGAGGGGCCGGAGATCTGGGACTTTTTGCAGACCATCTGGCGCACCATGCGCGCCGAGGTCGAGGAAGGGTTGGAGGCGACCGGCATTCTGCCGGGTGGTCTGAACGTGCAGCGCAAGGCGCGTTATCTCTACGAGCGCCAGCACGCGCAGGAGATCCCGCAGGTGCGCGAACTGCAGCTGGTCTGCGCCTATGCCTTCGCCGCCGCCGAGCAGAACGCCGCCAACGGCACGATCGTCACCGCGCCGACCTGCGGCAGCTGCGGCGTGCTGCCCGCCGTTCTCATGTACTTACAGGGCAAATACCACTATTCCGACCTGCGCATGGCCCACGCGCTGGGCGTGGCGGGCATCATCGGCAATCTGATCCGCCGCAACGCGTCCATCTCCGGCGCGGAATGCGGCTGTCAGGCGGAGATCGGCTCGGCCTGCTCCATGGCGGCCGCCGCGATGTGCGAGCTGATGGAGTTCCCCATTGAGCAGATCGAATACGCTGCCGAGATCGCCATGGAGCACCATCTGGGCCTGACGTGCGACCCCATCTGCGGCCTTGTGCAGATCCCCTGCATCGAACGCAACGCCGTCGCCGCCAAGCGCGCCATCGACTCGGCGAATCTGGCCCATATGCTGGTCGGCACGAGAACGATCTCATTCGACATGGTCGTGCGCACGATGTACGAAACCGGCGTCAGCATGAACCGCGCCTTCCGCGAAACGAGCGAAGGCGGCCTCGCCAAGCTCTACAGCCGCCGCGCCGGGCAGACGCTGGGGAAATAAAAATCGAATGCAGTTGGTAGGGGCGGGGCTCTGCTCCGCCCGGCAGATTGTACCGTTTTCACGGAAATCCCCGGCGAATTCGTAGCTTCTCAGCAGGCGGACAGAGTCGTCCGCCCCTACGGAGCTGTGATTTTTACGGCATTACGTTGAAAACGAACAAACTTCGTCCGCGCCCGGGGCTTCCCCGGGC
>ERZ773194.2501-NODE-2501-length-17388-cov-2.946634_pt1 | contig 17388 bp, 17 predicted proteins | sample MGYA00511240_ERZ773194 | MGnify/ENA primary metagenome ERZ773194 (study PRJEB29015, sample SAMEA2737774) | human gut metagenome | biome: human gut; feature: human-associated habitat; material: faeces | place: China | collected 2012 ... | reverse complement strand
GGCAAACAGCAGACAGTTGATGATAATTCCGACAATGCCGCCTAATTTCCCATAATTTTCCCTTACCTTGCTGTTTTGAATATTTTGATTATCTTTAATAAACCATTTTACTAACAAATTCGTCATGCTTTAATCCTCAATACTCCTGAAATAGCTAATATAGTCCATACAATACTCATCCTCGCCGTTGAGCAGGTTAGCAACATGCAGTGCGCTTATGATAGACGGATTAGATACATCCAAAATAGCGCTGTCAAGACCTGCTGTGACGGCACTTATCAAAAAGCCGCTGTTGACCGAGCTCCTGCCCGGCAGCCCATACGAAATATTGGACAGGCCGCAGGTCAGATGGACCGTTTTGTTTTCTTTTCGGATGAGACGAATCGTATCCAGGCAAACTCTTGCCGCCGTGCTGTCGGTCGCAACCGACTGTGCCAGAATGTCTATATAGATATCCTCTTCACGGAAACCGCATTTCATACATTTATCGATCAAAGCAGATGCATTTTCCGCCCGCTTTTCCGCATCGGTAAACACTTCGCCCGAACGGATCGGAAGAGCGACGATACCGCATTTTCCGCCAAAACCGGATACCGCGTCCAGCCGTTCATCCAGCGTGACAGAATTGATAATTACATCCCTGTTTTCGATTTTCGGCAGTATGGCGCATAATACATCGGTATTCGTGCTGTCCAGCATGATACCGCAGTCAGATTCTTTTATAATCAATTCAATAACCTGCTCCATAACTTCCAGTTCATTGTCGCACATTGCTGTATTAACGTCAAGATAATCCGCTTGCCGCTGGATTTCAATAAGATGCTTCAGAGATTCAAAATCTCCTTGTTTCATAGCTTGCTGTGTTTTTGGAATAGAACTGTTCAGTTTTTCTCCGATTAATATCATACTTTCAACTCCTTCAGCATTTCTAAAATCATCCCGGTTTTATGAAGCGGAACCATTAAAAAAAGTCCATCTGCCTCCGCCTGTTCGATTAAGGCCAGCGATAATTCAATTCCATATTTCATGCCGTCTTCGCGGGATAACCCTTCCATTTTTTCAATGACATTTGCGGGTATCTTGACACCTGGTACTTCATTGTTCAAAAAAACCGCATTTTTATATCCCACCAGCGGCATAAATCCTGCCAATATTTTAGTATCCAGCCGTTCCTTGGCTAAGGCACAATTAGCAAGGCTTCTTTCATCATAAATCCCCTGTGTCAGGAAAAATTGTGCTCCTGCCTCTATTTTGCGCTGTGCGCGTCTCAATTCCACTTCAAAATCATCAGCATTGACATTCAAAGCCGCGCCTGTAAAAATAGGGTCGCTTGCAAACAGGTCGTGATTTAGGTTTCTGACATAATTGAGCAGCTGAAAAGAGTTCATGGAAAATACGCCCTTAATGTTACCGCCCTCTTCCTTGGCAACGCTGTCTCCAGTCACGATCAGAAGATTTCTGATCTGTTCAATATATCCGCCTATCAGTGCCGCCTTGATACCAATGATATTTTTATCACGGCAGGACATATGCGGCATGACCTCTATCCCAGCTTCACGCTTCATTTTTGCTGAAATCAGCATGGCGTCAGCACGTGCGCGTGCCAGGGGATTATCCGCGACAGTGATTACATCAGCTCCGGCCTCCTTCAGCAGCCGTGCATCCTCTCCGATGTTTCCCATATCGGGTATACCAGGAGAATCTAGTTCCACTGCAATAACCCTCTCGCCTGCTAGAAGCTTTTCCCGAAACTGATTTCTGATTTTTTCACCTTGCTTTTCTTTGGCTTGGGCTGTCTGTACGACTTCAAGCCTGCTCTCCCCAAACAGCAGCTCCTTTGACAATCTGATATGCTCCGGCGTCGTACCGCAGCAACCGCCCAAGATAGAAACGCCGGCAGTTTTCATCTCCAGCAGCTTTTGTGCAAAGTAGTTCGGATTATCCATATAAACCGTCCTGCCGTCGACTACCTGTGGATATCCGGCGTTTGGCATGATGGAAATCCGATGGTTTTGCAGGTCGCATCTCTGCGCAATTTTCAGCAGATGCAGCGGCCCGCATACGCAGTTAAAGCCATAGCAGTCAATATTGGAATCGTCTTTCACCGCATGTTCAATTTCAGAGGTAGAGTACCCTTTGTTGGTATACCCGTCCGCGTCCACCGCAAATGAAGCGATAATATACGCTTCCGGTTGTTTTTCCTTAATGCGTGAAGCGATATCCTTTACAATATCATATTCAGAGAAAGTCTCCATTAAGAAGTATTTTCCGCCGCTTTCCAGAAAAATATCTATAATCGTCTGATACTCGTTTTGATGTTCATCTCCAATTTGCCCAATATCACAAAAGACGCGAATATCATTTCCCGCAGCTTTTTTTGCAATATGGTAACCATTGCGTATGATTTTTTGCAGGACTTCTATACCGCATTTGAGACTTTTGGTATTAGCGCGGTAAGTATTGGTTTTGATACATTGTGCTCCGGCTTCAATATATTCTTTGTGAATATCCAAAATGCGGCCCGGGTGATACAGATTCGCAAATTCACACAGCGTGTGGTCCTGATATTTTTGGGCATAATAGGTGCCCATTGCTCCATCAAATAATAGGATACCGGCGTCTCTCATCGTACACTCTCCTTTAATAGCCTAATTCTTCTCCGACAAGGATCACCTTTATCCTGTCTTTCTGCCGCTGATAAGCCTGCACTAAATAATCGCAGCATATTTCGTGATTGCAGGACATACAGGCGCCTGTCTTGGAACAGGCAGAATCAATTTTGAGCCGCACGCAGTTTGCCGGCGCTGCAATTTCCTTTACCCGATGAACCGCACTATCCAAATCCTTTACAATTTTATTATAACCGCATACGAAAATAACCGATTTGGGTCCGAACGCATATGCCGCGATCCGGTTTCCGTTCCCATCCACATTATAAATTTCGCCCTTTTCCGTCAGAGCGTTTGCACTTCCTAAATAAGTATCCGCTAAAAAGCTTTGTCGGAAAATCTCCATCGTTTCTTCCCGTGAAAGCCCTTCAGCATACCGGTCTAAAAAGTTGTATCTCCCCTCCCGCAAAAAATCAAGTACGCCGCATTCATCAAGAGTGACCGATCCGCCGACGGCAACTGTCTCGCCCTCTTTGAGCAGCTCCTTTAATTTCGGAATAACCTCTTCTTTTGTTTCTACATAAAAAGCCTGCATTTGGTTGTGTTCCAAATGCCGCATCGTTTTCTCAATTTTCATCTTCAAGATTGCTTTTTTTGATTCGTCCACTTGATTCACCCTTTCTTGCCGCATAAAAAATCCGCTGGCTTTTTGTTGTAACCTCTGCTCCGGTATCACCATCCGATTTTTCCACAATCAAAAAACCATATTTTTGCAGCAGCCGCTCAATTTCTTCTTCTGAATAGGCGCGTTCGGTATGCACCTCGTCAAACCGGCGGTAATTTGACCCGTCTTTTACAAAAAAGGTCAGGTAAAAATCGCACAGCCCAGCTTCATAATCACTCTGCCAGGTATAAAACACGTTTTCGTCATCGTAGACATAGGTATGCTCGCCGATAATATGCTTCAGCTTATAAATGGTGTTGATATCAAACAGAAACAGGCCGCCCGGATTCAGGTAATTGTTCACCAGCCGAAACACCTCGTCCATCCTCTCTGTCACGTAATTCATACTGTCCAGCGCCGATATAACAGCGTCCACCGTACCATACAGTTCAAAACTCTGCATCTCCTGGTTTAAAAATAAAATGTCCAGTTTTTCCGCCGCTGCCCTTTGCCGGGCTACGTTCAGCATTTCAACTGACGCGTCCACACCAATCATATCATACCCCAGCCCGGCCATTGGCAGGGTAATATTGCCGGTACCGCAGCCAAGATCCAGCACAAGTTCCGGGCGCAAATCAGTCTGTTTAAAAATACGCTGATAGGTCTCTATCATCCGCTTGTAATCGACATCTTTGACCAACGCGTCATAAACAGAGGCAAAATCGCCGTAACTACTTTTCATCGTTCAGCCTCTCAATCACTGTACGGTACCCGCTCGTCCCATAATTCAGGCATCGGTTCACCCTGCTGATTGTCGCGCTTGATGCACCGGTACTTTTTTCAATATCGGTATAAATCAAATTCTGGTGCAGCATATTAGCCACCTCAAAGCGCTGTGCCATGGACAAAATCTCATTTATCGTGCACAAATCTTCAAAAAACGCCCTGCATTCCTCTTTGTTTCGAAGACACGCAATCCCTTCATACAGCTTATCAATGCTTTCACTGTCAAACTTATTATTCATACTCTCTCACTCCTCCCCGCACGCTTTCTTGAATACCCACAGGGCACGCGAGAAAGCGTGGCATTAACAGAACCCTTCATTTGGCAAGCCCGCAGGGCGCTGGCAAATGGTAGGGATCGTTATACAGCGTAAAGAACTTTATACGTGCGTCGCACCTTTCCCATTCATAAGTGCATACATAGAAGGCTATTTCATATCCCGCGTTCATATCCGGCTTCCGACTGCCCAGCCCAACTCTAAATCGGCTCACACAGCAACCGGATGAAATTCTGCCCCTATGAAATCCGCCAAATCTCTTGGTTTTAGTTCCATCTGAGCGCCGATTTTCCCGCCGCTCACCGTAATCGTTTCCTGTTCCAGTGCGGTATTGTCGATTACCGTAATAAACTGTTTTTTCATACCGACCGGAGAACAGCCGCCTCTGATATATCCAGTCGTTTTCAGCAAGTCCTTCACAGCCAGCATTTCGACTGATTTCACACCAACCGCCTTTGCCCCAGCCTTTAAATCAAGCTCCATTGCAACCGGAATACAGAACACGTAATATTCTGTCTTTCCTGAACCTTCCCTATGATAAGTCACAAGAGTTTTGAAACATTTTTCATAGGGTATGCCCAGCGTATCCGCTATATGGATTCCGTCTATCTGCCCGTCCGACTGGTAAAAATAAGGCGTATATTCAATTTTGGCCCGGTCTAAAATCCGCATAGCGTTTGTTTTATTGTCCTTCATCCTGCCACCTCAAGAAGCATTGATATGCTCAACCGGCGCAAAGGAAAGGGACAGCGTCTTTGTCCCGACCTTGTCAAATGCAATTTCCAGCATGGTATCCCCTGATTTCACCTGTACATTCAGTACCAGGCCTTCCCCGAATTTTTTGTGGCGTACCCTCTCTCCCACCTGGAATTCTTCTGTCACTGTTTTCTTTTCCGGCATTCCCTTTTTAATATTATATGTGCTCAGGATACTATTAAAATCCGTTGGCATCTGGGATTTTTTCTGTTCCGGCGTTAAATTGTTCAGCATATCACTTGGTATTTCGTCCAAAAACCGCGAAGGCAGACAATAAGAAGTTTTTCCAAATATGGTCCTTCTTTGCGCATAGGACAAAAACAGATATTTTCTGGCGCGGGTAATCCCCACATAGCATAGCCTGCGTTCTTCCTCAATTTCATCCTCGCTCATAATTGACAGGCTGGACGGGAATAACCCGTCCTCCATACCAGCCAAAAAAACCATGTCAAATTCCAGTCCCTTGGATGCATGAAGTGTCATCAGGGTAACGCATTGTGCATTCTCGTCATAGTTGTCAGCATCGGACAGAAGCGCCATCTTTTCCAGAAAGTCGTCCAGCGACGGCTCTTCTGCTGTTTTGAGGTATTCTTCACTCACCGTTAGAAATTCGTTGATATTTTCAATTCTGGATTTTGCTTCTATCGTATTTTCCCGTTCCAGCTCGGCCACATATCCGGTTTTTTCATAGATTTCACGCAGCAGAGCAGTCAAATCGTTATCCTGTGCAAATTTTTTCAGATGTTGAATAATACTGTAAAATTCGATTAGTTTACCCGCACAGCGTTTAAGGTCGGTAAATTCCATGCACCTTCCCGTGATATCAAACATAGTGGTATTTTTCAATATAGCGAGCTGTTCAATCGTGTCCAGCGACTTTGCGCCAATGCCCCTCTTGGGTACGTTGATAATACGCTTAAAGCTGACATTGTCGGCAGAATTGCCGATCAGGCGCAGATAGGATAAAATATCCTTGATTTCCTTTCTGTCATAGAACCGGAGTCCTCCGTAAATACGGTAAGGAACCGAAAACTTCATCAGGGAATCTTCGATAACACGTGACTGGGCATTGGTCCGGTACAGGACAGCGCACTGCGGATAGGTTATTTTGCCCTCGGTTTTATAATCCGAAATGGTACTTGCAATAAAATACCCTTCGTCCCATTCACTGTCGCAGCATTTTAGGCCCACCATATCCCCTGTTTCGTTTTCTGTCCAAAGAACCTTGGGCTTTCTGCCCCTGTTGTTTTTAATGACCTCGTTTGCGGCGTTCAGGATACTTTTGGTACTGCGGTAATTCTGCTCCAGCTTAATGATATTTGCATTTTGGAACGCCTTTTCAAAGGACAGAATAATGGAAATATCAGCACCTCTGAATTTATAGATACTTTGGTCATCGTCCCCCACCGCACAGATATTTCCATGCTTTTGAGAGAGTAGCCGGACCAAATCAAACTGCATTTTGTTTGTATCCTGGTATTCGTCCACCAAGATATATTTAAATTTATTGCTGTAATATTCCAGAGCTTCAGGGCTCTCTTTGAGCAGTTTTACAGTCAGCATCAGAAGGTCGTCAAAATCGACCGCGTTATAGGATTTCAGCTTCTTTTGGTACAGCTCATAAATCATCCCATATTTTTTCATCTGGTAATCGTTCGCGTATTCTTTTAAAAACAGCTCCGGCGTCAGATCAATATTTTTCGCTTTTGAAATCGTATAGGAGACGCTTTTGAGCGGAAAATTCTCTTTGTTAAAATCAAGCTCTTTGAGGCATTCCCGCAGTACCTGCTTCTGGTCGGTCGTATCGAAAATAACAAAATTGCGGTCATAGCCGATTTTATCTATTTCACGCCGCAGAATCCGGCAGCAGATGGAGTGAAAGGTCCCAACCCACATATCACGGATATCCATACGCAGCTTTTGAGCAAGCCTTTCCTTCATTTCTCCCGCCGCCTTATTGGTAAAGGTTATGGCCAAAACCTCATAAGGAGTGGCCCGGCGCGTTTCTAAAATATATCCGATACGGTTTACCAGAACTGTTGTCTTTCCGCTTCCCGCGCCTGCCAGGACGAGCAGCGGTCCGTCCGCCGACTGTACCGCTTTTTTCTGCATATCGTTTAAACCGTTTAAAAATTCCATAGTACCTCCGCTGTATATATAAATAAATGAAACATTTTAAAATAGCCGCGGGCGCACACTGTGCGCCCGATCGTTTATTGGTTTACATCTGCAATGGCAAACAAAATTGTACCTTCCGCGGCGACCTTACCGTCCACCTCTGCACAGACCTCCGCCTTTCCGATATTCCGTTTCATGGATATTAGTTCGGCTGTCAGCTGCAGCGTATCTCCCGGGAACACCTGGCGTTTGAACCGCATTTTATCAAATCCGGCCAAAAGTCCGATCTTTCCTTTATTTTCCTCCGATTTCAATACCGCAAAGGCTCCGACCTGCGCCAGCGCCTCCGCAATAATAACACCTGGCAGTACCGGATAATCCGGAAAATGTCCTTGCAGAACCGGTTCGTTTGCCGATATATGCTTAATTCCAACCGCTTTTTTGCCCTCTTCGATTTCAATTATTTTATCAATAAACAAAAAGGGGTATCGGTGAGGAATTACTTTTTTGATTTCATTAATATCTATCATTGTATCCTCCTACTGAATCTTTGGACCTGCATGATTATTGTACTCATTTAAAAATTCTATGTTTTCCAGCGCTTTTCCGGTTCCGATCGCAACACAGGAGATAGCGTCCTCCGCGACCCTGACGCCGATCCCGGTTTCCTTTTCAAGCAGCTTGTCCAGGCCGTTGATCAGGCCTCCGCCTCCGGTGATGATGATACCGTTGGTACTGATATCCCCGATCAGCTCTGGCGGCGTCTGCTCCAGCACGTTATGTACCGTCTCAACAATCATACTCGCCGTTTCCTCCATGGCCTCCATGGTTTCGCTGGATTTTATTGTGATATTTTTCGGAAGGCCGGTCACAAGACTGCGGCCGCGTACATCCATTTCAATATTCGTCTCACGCGGGAACACACAGCCGATTTCGCACTTGATATCCTCTGCTGTTCTCTCACCGATAGCGACATTGTATTTTTTGCGGATATATTTTATCAGGGCTTCATCAAATTTATCCCCGGCAACCTTAATGGATTCGCTCACCACAATGCCGCCCAGAGAAATAACGGCAACATCGGTTGTACCGCCGCCGACGTCAACCACCATACTGCCGCAGGGCTTGGCGATATCTATTCCCGCACCGATAGCAGCTGCAATCGGTTCCTCAATCAAAAATACTTTCCGTGCTCCGGCCTGCAAAGCTGCGTCAACCACAGCACGCTCCTCCACCTCGGTCACGCCGCTTGGCACACAAACGATAATACGCGGCTTAAATACAAATTTGGTGGATACCTTTTTAATAAAGGATTTGAGCATTTTTTCGGTCATATTGTAATCTGTAATGACTCCGTCGCGCAGGGGACGCAAAGCGACTATATTACCCGGCGTCCTGCCCAGCATCCGCCGCGCCTCATCGCCGAACGCTACCAGACGGTTGGAATTTGTATCATAGGCTACCACCGACGGCTCGCGCAATACAATTCCTTTCCCCTGAACATACACCAATACCGATGCCGTTCCCAAATCAATTCCAATATCCATACCAAACATTTACCGCACCTCTTTCAACCGGGTCAAATTCTCAATAATCCGCCCGCAATAATGATAAGCATCCCTTTTTTCCGTATCCGAAAAGCCCCAAAAACATTTTTCCCGAATCTGTTTTGTTATCCGAACGCACTCATAATAGGAATCTTCTCCCTTTTGCGTCAAGTAAATATGTGTCCTGCGCATATCCTCTTTATCCGGCTCACGTCGCAGCAGCCCTGATTTCTCCATCCGCTTTAGGACAACATTGATCGTTGACGGCTTGATATTCAGGGAATCTGCCAATTCTTTTTGACTCATACCACCGTTATCTTTTAAAAGAAATAGAATAAAATGCTGTCCAAAATAAATGCCATGGTTCGACAAAGCCTTCTGAATAACATTTTTATAGAGATGAAACAAATCCTTAAAGATAATGTCCACACCGTTCAACTCACACATTTTTTCCACGTCCCCACAATACTTTAAATGATTCTGCCATAAATCCTAAATTATTGCTGGTCTTGTGCATTTCCGTCCGGCAGGAGGCCCCCCCGGATGGCCATAAACTCACCCATACAGGTAGAATAACCACTTTATAGTTATTCTGCAATCAGCGAACAATTTGGATGCAGGTTATACACATTCCCATTATGATCAGCATAATAACATATATCGTTTTCAAACTCTATCATTTCAGGTTCGTCATTAAGTCCAAAATCCGAGAAGTTTATCAACGCCAATTCTTTTTTCAATCTGGTATCAATAATTCTCATTGCCGGGGGATTGCTGACATCATCAGAGAATCCTTCCAAAGAGTAAATTTTGCCGTCATGGCAACAAGCTCCCTGCACAAAATTTTGATATTCACAGTCAAAAAAATCTCTGATATCCGAGATGTTTAATGTTACTTTTTTAACATTATATTTTTCGCACATAGCACCGGTTTCAACTTTTGGTAAATCAAATGCAAAATATCTTGTGGTATTATAACTGTCGCGCATGGTAAATGCATAAAAAATACCGTTTTCCCGGTCAATGGTAAAATTACCGTAGGGACGTACATCCTCCCTAGATGACTTCCAATAGTTTTCATCTTCAGTAAATCCTATTTCAATAATCTGAACAAGAGTCGAGAAGAAATTGCTGCCATTTCTTTGCAGACGATAAACCAGACACACACCCTTCATATTACAATCACTATTAGCATAATTATTGTATATGTTTGTGTAGAGCAGCGGAAATTCATCGTCAGCGCTGAAAAATTCATTTCCAAATGCAACTGAATTACTGTGAGGTGTTATTCCTTCACATCTGTCCAAAACAAATTCAGAGAAAACTTTCGCTGTGCTTCTTTCGAGATTTTGAAACTGTTTTGTTTCATATACAACACATCGGCCATTGTGATTAAAGCTAAATAAATAGCCATTCAAAATGGCACCGTCTTGTCGTCCCTGTTCAATTTTTGCTATCATTTCGATATCCCACAAATTTCTCTTCATTTGCAGTGCCCCTTTATATAAACCAAATGGTATTGCCCGGCACGAAAAAGAAAACAAAGCTTTCTTGATTGCAAGGGCAGTCATTCAAGTATGATAGCCGCAAGCGGTATCATTGGCCATGTTCGTTTTTCCACTATCGTGGAAAAATGTTCGCGCGGCCATAAGTTCAGCGCATCATAAAGGCAGTTCCGTGAATCGGCTTGCTTTACAGCGGTTCCATAGTGACATTAGCACAAAAGCCGTCGGCTTTAGAACATCTGTAGTCATTATGATACCACAATTCAGCGGATAACCCCGTGAAAACGTTCTGCCGCGCAGCGGGAGGAGACCCGCTCCGGCAACGGCTTCTTCCTAACGCAAGAGCAGAGCTTTTACCTACATTGTACCATAGCTTGAACTTCTTTTCAACACTTTTTCAAAATAGTGTATGAAAGCAAAGACTGTCTGTAAAAAACGGGCGGCTTTTCTGCCGCCCGCCGTTTTCGTTACAAGAATTATTTTACGCTTTCATTGAGCGATCTGATAATACCGCTCGCCACGGCCTGCGCCACCTTTTCCCGGAAGGAGTCGTCCATCAGGCGTTTTAAATCGTCCGGGTTGGACATAAACGCTGTTTCCACCAGTACGGAGGGCATATTTGATTTACGCAGAACGACCAGCTTGGAGCCATCCTTCAATTTCCTGTCGGTCGTGTCCAGCTTTTTCATCAGCTCATCCTGAACGATCTGGGCGACCTGTTTGCTGTTGATTCCATATTCGGCGCTCTGGTCATTGTTATCATAGTGGGTTTCTGTACCATAAGCGTTGCTGGAGGTAAAGGAGTTACAGTGTATACTCACAAACAAAGACGCGCCCATTTCATTTGCAATTTCAGGCCGTTCATAAAGATCCACTGTCTGATCGCCCGTCCGGAGAATATGGGTTTTTACACCTGCGTTTTTGAGAATCGTATTCAGCTTCAGGGAAATTGCAAGAGTGATATCCTTTTCAAGAACTGTTTTACCGTTATAGGTCGCTGTCGCACCGGCCTCACTGCCCCCATGCCCCGGATCGATCACAACCAGCTTATTTGCCGCTTTTGGATTCAAAGTAGCGTTCGGTTTTGTATTCGGGTCAACACTGGGTGAAATGGAGGGTACAATCGTCGGACTTGGCTTTGCAGTCGAGGTATCAAAGTCAATATAAATTGCGTTTTTCCCTTCCGGCTGCCAGAGGGCATAGCCGTCATCCTGCAAATCCAGCACCACGCGCACAACATTCTCCTGATACTGCGATGCACGCACTGCTTTGATATAGCCGTTGTTCACTTCCTGTGAAAAATTTTTGGACGGAAAAACTGCATTGCTGATATCGACGACATACCTTGGATTCGCACTGGTATCAAGCGTAAAGGCATTGAATTTGGTAATTGCCTGGTCAGCTGTTATGACGACCCGAAAGGTTGTCCCAAAGGATTCGGTGTAAATCGAATTGACGCTGATATTCGGCGTCGGTGTTGGTGTCGGAGTTGATATAACAGGCGCCTGCACGCTCGCGATTCGATTGATGCCGTCCCATCCAACCTGGAAGCCCAGGTTTTCACTGACAAAACGCAGCGGAATAAAGGTCCTGTCGTTTATGATTTTCGCCGGCATCACCATAGATGAAGTCTGTCCGTTCACCTGTGCCAGCACTGAATCGATTGTCAGGACAATATGGTTCCCGTTATAATTGATATCGACCTTTCTATTATCGTTATCCCATTGCACGTCGGACTGCAGCATCTCAAAAAATGCTCTGGCCGGTATCATAGTGCAATCGAATAAAATCACCGGAGGCGGGTCAGATTGCACTGTCTGACCGTTGATTTGAACAAAAAACTGCTCTTCGCTGTAGGTATGTACCTTATCATCATAGATCAGCTGCAGCGTTACCTTGGGTAAAGCCTGTACCGCTGCAATTGGAAAGCATTGCAATAACAACACAAGTATCAGTATAATACCAATATTTTTCCCTTTTCTCATTCTGTCACCTCATCTCTCGTCATTTTCTTTTGTTTCTCTTTATCCTCTTTTTATCAATCGCCGCATTGTATCAAGGTATGGTTCTGTTATTCCGGCATCGGGATGCCGAAATGTTCATATGCTAATTTTGTTACAACACGCCCGCGCGGCGTACGGTTCAAAAAGCCGATCTGGATCAGGTAAGGCTCATAAACATCCTCTATGGTGTTGACCTCCTCGCCGATACAGGCGGCTATCGTTTCAACGCCGACCGGTCCTCCGTTAAAATTATGGATGATCGCTTTCACCATTTTTGCGTCGATCGCGTCCAGACCCAGCGGGTCAATTTCCAGCAGATTCAGGACAGCCGACGCCGCTTCCTGTGTAATGACGCCATTGCCGCGCACCTGTGCGTAATCGCGTGCTCTTTTCAGCAGCCGGTTGGCAATACGCGGCGTACCGCGGGACCGCCTTGCTATCTCCGCAGCACCTGACGTTTCAATTTCCATTTCCAGGATTTTAGCGCTGCGCATAACGATTTTCACCAATTCCTCAACCGTATATAATTCCAGCCGGGAAATCACACCGAACCGGTCGCGCAGAGGGCTGGACAGCAGCCCTGCCCTTGTGGTCGCGCCAATCAGAGTGAATTTAGGCAAATCCAGCCGGATAGACCGGGCTGACGGCCCTTTCCCGATGATGATATCCAGCGCATAATCCTCCATAGCCGGATACAAGATTTCCTCAACATAGCGGGAAAGGCCATGGATTTCATCAATAAACAAAATATCGTTTGCCGCTAAATTGGTCAAGATAGCCGCAAGATCTCCCGGTTTTTCGATAGCCGGTCCGGAGGTAATGCGGATATTGACTCCCATTTCATTCGCTATGATATTAGCCAGAGTGGTTTTTCCCAATCCCGGAGGGCCATACAGCAAAACATGGTCAAGCGGCTCGCAGCGCTGTTTGGCAGCTTCAATAAAAATCGACAGGTTTTCCTTTGCCTTCTCCTGTCCCACATATTCCCCCATGTTTCGGGGACGGAGAGGGATTTCACTGTCGAATTCTTCTTCCATGATTTCCCCTGTCACGATCCTGTTTTCCATGTCCATCTGTATATCCCCCTACTTCATCAGCTTTTTCAGCGCTTCTTTGATGGTATCCTCCAGCGGCAGGCCGTCTTCCACCAGCCGGACGGCTTTCATCGCCTCTTTATAGGAATACCCAAGTACAACAAGTGCATTTGCCGCCTCGTCATCCTGATTGCCGCCGCTTTCCGGTGCAAATCCAGTATCCTCCGGCACTAAATTATCCTTTTTCAGCTTGTCCTTCAGTTCCAGAATGATCCGCTGGGCCATTTTCGGACCGACTCCCTGCGCCTTGGTAATTTCCTTTACATTATTGGTAACGACCGCAAGTGCAAAATCAGCCGCTGTGATACTGGACAGCACTGATATAGCGGCTTTTGGGCCAACACCTGACACCGAAATCAGCAGCTGGAAGGTATTGAGCTCTTCCTCGCTCAAAAATCCGTATAAATCCATGATCCCTTCTCTCACATGCAGATAGGTATACATAGTGGCATCGGCGTCCAGCTGAATTCTGTTTTTCGTTGCAAGGCTGGTATAGAGCTTAAAACCAACTCCGCCCGCCTCAATAACTGCATAGTCAAGACCCGTGTGGGTCACCTTTCCTTTGATGTGATGAAACATAGCTCCTCCTATCACCCCCTGTCTTTCCATAATCTATTTAGACGAAAACAAAGGGCTAATTGTTTCTTGCAAATTGCCTGAAAATCCCCGGCAGATAGCACTTCATTATGAATAAGATAACTTATTAAACTTATACGAATGCGCATGGCAGACAGCCAGCGCAAGCGCATCGGCCGCATCGTCCGGCTTTGGGATTTCAGTCAGATTCAGCAGCGTTTTTGTCATGAACTGTACCTGCGCTTTGTCCGCACGGCCGTACCCGACAATCGCCTGCTTGACCTGAAGCGGCGTATACTCGTAGACCGGAACCGCCTTGTGTTCGGCGCATAGCAGTATCACTCCTCTTGCATGGCCGACCTGGATTGCTGTTTTGACATTGGTGTTAAAAAACAGTTCCTCCACCGACATAAAATCAGGCCGGTATCGATCAATGATATCGTTCAGTTCATGAAAAATATAAAGCAGCCTTTTGCTGAACGGCATTTCTTTCGGGGTTTCTACCGCGCCGAAATCAATGACCTTAAACTTATTTCCTATGTAGTCCACAACGCCGTAACCAACGATAGCATAGCCCGGGTCTATTCCTAAAATCCGCATATCCGCACTCCTGTTACAATAAATAAGTAGAAAAACTTTCAATTTTTGTCATGTTTACAGTTTACAATTGTATCACATTTTAGTATAATAATAAACAAAAAAATTTAAATTTTTTCCGGAGGTTAAAAATATGTCGAAAGAAAAGGTTATATTAGCGTATTCCGGCGGACTTGATACATCCATTATTATTCCCTGGCTGAAAGAGAATTACGATTACGAGGTCATTGCCGTTGCAGGCGATGTCGGCCAAGGCGAGGAATTGGAGCCGCTGCGCGAAAAAGCAATCAAAACCGGCGCAAGCAAAATATATATCGAGGATTTGACTGAAGAATTTATTACTGACTTTATTTTTCCGACCTTAAAAGCACAGGCTGTTTATGAGGGCAAATATTTGCTGGGCACCTCCTTTGCGCGTCCCTGTATTGCAAAACGTCTTGTTGAGATCGCAGAAAAAGAAGGCGCTGTCGCTATCTGCCATGGCTGCACCGGTAAAGGAAACGACCAGGCACGCTTTGAGCTGACCATTAAGGCTTTGGCGCCTCATTTGAAAATCATCGCTCCCTGGAGAATTTGGGATATCAAATCCCGTGAAGATGAAATCGATTATGCGCAGGCGCGCGGTATTGACGTTCCGGTTACCAAAAAAGACAATTACTCGATGGACCGCAATATCTGGCACCTGTCCCACGAAGGAATGGACCTTGAAGACCCGTCCAACGAACCCGATTATGACCGTATTTTAAAGCTCGGCGTATCTCCGGAAAAAGCGCCTGACAAAGCAACTTATATTGAAATTGAATTTGAAAAAGGGATTCCGGTCAAGGTAGACGGCAAAGCCATGGCCCCTGTTGAAATGATGAAATATCTCAATAAAGTCGGCGGTGAGAACGGAGTCGGTATCATTGATATGGTGGAAAACCGCCTTGTCGGCATGAAATCCCGCGGTGTTTATGAAACTCCCGGCGGAACTATCCTGTATGCAGCGCATAAAGAGCTGGAATATTTAACGCTCGACCGCATGACCTTGAACTGCAAGCAGCAGCTGGCAATCAAATTTGCCGATCTGGTCTATGACGGCAATTGGTATACCCCCTTACGTGAAGCTCTGTCCGCTTTTGTTGATTCTACTCAGCAAACGGTGACCGGAACGGTAAAATTAAAATTATATAAAGGCAACATTATTCCGGCGGGTGCAACCTCTCCCTATTCCCTGTATGACGAAGATATTGCAACCTTCTCCGCGGATGAAGTTTATAACCAGAAGGATTCCGAAGGGTTTATCAACCTGTTTGGCCTGCCGCTGAAAGTCCGCGCAATGATGCTTCAGAAAAACAATAAAGAGAAGAAATAAGCTGAAAGGCCGGCGCATCACTTGCCGGCCTTTTCTATCGAACTTAAAATTGGAGGGACTTTTCAATGAGTAAATTATGGGGAGGGCGGTTCTCCAAAGAAACCGATAAGCTGGTCGACGATTTTAACTCGTCCATCCGCTTTGACTGCCGCATGTACGAGCAGGATATCAAAGGCAGTATTGCCCATGCAACGATGTTAGGAAAATGCGGTATTATCCCGCTGGAGGACAGCCAGGCAATCGTGAAAGAGCTCAATACGATTTTATTGGACATCCAGCTGGGTAATGTGGAATTCACCGTCGACGCTGAAGATATCCACATGAATATCGAAAAAATCCTGATCGACCGCATTGGCGATACCGGCAAAAAGCTGCATACCGGCCGCAGCCGGAACGACCAGGTCGCTTTAGACCTCAGACTGTACCTGCGTGACGAAACCAAGGTTATCATCGCTGAACTGAAAACCTTATTGCTCACCATTTTGGAATTATCCGAACAGCATTTAAATACGGTTATGCCCGGCTATACCCATCTGCAAAAAGCGCAGCCGATTACTCTGGCGCATTATTTGATGGCTTATTACGAGATGTTTAAGCGCGACTACGACCGCTTGCACGACTGTTATAAGCGTATCAATATCATGCCGCTTGGCTCAGGTGCATTGGCTGGCACAACCTATCCCCTTGACCGGGAAATGGTTGCAAAGCTGCTGGATTTTGACGGTGTGACACAAAACTCTCTGGACGGCGTTTCCGACCGGGATTTTGCCCTGGAGCTTTGCTTTGACCTGTCAGCCATTATGATGCATCTGTCCCGCATCTCAGAGGAAATGATTTTGTGGAACACCAATGAATTTGGATTTATTGAGCTGGACGACGCTTATTCGACCGGCAGTTCCATTATGCCGCAGAAAAAAAACCCTGATGTTGCCGAGCTGACGCGCGGGAAGACCGGGCGTGTTTACGGCGATTTGATGTCTCTTCTGACCATGATGAAAGGGCTGCCCCTTGCATACAACAAGGACATGCAGGAGGATAAGGAACAGATATTCGATGCAGTCGATACGGTGAAACAAGTTTTGCCGGTCTTTACGCATATGCTGGAAACCACGACTTTTCATAAAGAAACAATGAGAAAAGGCGCAGCACAGGGTTTTACCAATGCTACCGACCTTGCCGATTATCTGGTCAAACGCGGCATTCCATTCCGCAGCGCACACGAAATCGTCGGAAAGATGGTAGCAAAAGCGCTTTGTGAAAACAAGGCGCTGGATGATTTTACGCTGGAGGAAATGAAAGAATTTTCACCCCAGATTCAAGAGGATATTTTTGACGCAATCTCCCTTACTACCTGCGTCAATGACAGAAAAGTGACAGGCGGTCCGGCACCGGCCGCCGTCGCACTTGAAATAAAGAGAGCCAAAGAAGCCTTTGGCATCAAGTATATATAACCTCGCCGATATGTCCCCCACCTCGCGAGAAGGCGGGTTCCGCTTCATAGAGC
>ERZ773194.2494-NODE-2494-length-17410-cov-4.815327_pt1 | contig 17410 bp, 15 predicted proteins | sample MGYA00511240_ERZ773194 | MGnify/ENA primary metagenome ERZ773194 (study PRJEB29015, sample SAMEA2737774) | human gut metagenome | biome: human gut; feature: human-associated habitat; material: faeces | place: China | collected 2012 ... | reverse complement strand
CCGACCGGAACCGCACCTCCCCCTTCGCCTTTACCGGCAACAAGTTCGAGTTCCGGATGTTGGGCTCCTCCCAGTCCATCGCCAGCCCCAATGTGGTGCTCAACACCATCATGGCCGACGAGCTGAAGCAGTTTGCCGACCGGTTGGAGAAGGCGGAGAGCTTCCATCAGGCCCTGCAGGAGCTGCTGCGGGATACCTTCCGGGATCACCAGCGCATTATCTTCGACGGTAACGGCTACGACGACGACTGGGTACAGGAGGCCAAGCGCCGGGGGCTGAGCAATCTGCGGGACACCGTGGACTGTATGCCCGCCTACATCGACGAGAAGAATGTGGCGCTGTTTTCCCGCTTCGGCATCCTGACGCCGGAGGAGATGCACGCCCGGTATGAGATCCATCTGGAGAATTACTGCAAGGTCACGGCCATTGAGGCCGCTACCCTGCGGGATATGACCCTGCGGGGCATCCTGCCCGCCGTCACCCGCTACACCGGAGATCTGGCCAAGGGCGTTGTGAGGAAGCGGCAGGCGGAGATGACCACCTCCTGCCGGGTGGAGAGCTATCTGGTTCAGCAGCTGGACGCCCTCAGCGGCGACCTGCTGGACGCCTGCCAGGCTATGAGCCGGGCGCTGGAGGCCGCTCCCGCCGCCGATGCCGGCATCGACGCCGCCCGGTACTACCGGGATCAGGTGGCCTCCCGGCTGGAGGAGATGCGGAGCATCATCGACCGCATGGAGCCGCTGGTGGGGGCCGACTACTGGCCCTATCCCACCTATGCAGACATCCTGTTCTCCGTGTAATGATACCCGATACGAAAAGAGAGTGTGTTCCGGATGGAACACACTCTCTTTTTCGTCAACCGGCGGGGTGAGCCAGACGGCTAAGTAAACTAAACGGAGGGATCAATAGTCGGAGTTCAGCCACGGCTTCTGGCCGTAGTGAAGAAGCTGCGCCAGCTGCTGCCAAGGGCCGGTGACGGCGACGGCTCCCAGCCGCACCATGCCCTCCAATCCGCAGGAGGCCATCAGCAGGGATGCCAGATCCCCCTGCCGGCACGTCACCGTTACCTCGGCGGGTGCTTCCTCCGGGAGGGCGGACCAGCGGCCGCCGTCGAAGCGCAGCACCGTGCGGCAGTCCCGGTGAGCCAGCTCATCACGGTAGCAGAAGGCCGCTGTCAGCGTCCCCTGCGGGAGGGCGCGATAGGCGGTGGCGGTCACGAAGGCCGCCGGGTCCAGAAGCTTGAACATGGTGCCTATGGCGGAGACGTTGGTTTGCAGGAAGCCGTAGTCGATGTAGTTACCGGAGACGTCCTGCGGATCCTCCAGCAGGTGGTGGAAATCCTCCTCCCCGGTGCGGAGGAGCACCGTCTGGGCCAGATCCTCCTGCAGCTTCAGCGCTCCCAGCAGCGCCCGGAGGACAACGCCGTCATCGTACACCAGCTCCTCCACCGACAGGCGGTTGCGGGTGTAGTTGGTGTCGCTGGCGCTCTCAAAGCGATAGGCCACATAGCCCCGCAGCGTCCCGTCGTCGGCGCAATAGCCGATGCGGCGCACCTGAATATCCGTGCGGGCGGCCCGGACCTCCTCCTCGAACTTCTCCACCATGCCGTGGTTTTGGGCGGCGAAGCGGCTGTGACAGGCCAGCACCCGGTCAAAGTCCTCCGGCTGCAGCAGGCGCAGATGGCGGCGGGCCTCTCCGTCGGGCTTGGGCAGCACGGCGGTGGGCAGATGGTACTCGTAGAGCTTCCCCGCAAAGCCATAGCCCATGCGGCGGTAAAAGGAGATCTGGAAGGGCAGCAGCAGCGTCAGCAGAGCGCCGTGGCGGCGGGCGTAGTCCTCGAAGTAGCGGATCATCTCCAGCGCCGCCCCCTGCTTTTTATGGAGGGGGTGCACCTCCAGCGCCATCAGGCCGCAGGCCGTCTGCATCCGGCCGAAGCAGTTCATGGAAAAGAGGATCAGCTTCATGGTGGCAATGAGTACGTCCCCTTCAAACAGGCCCACCGTCTGCACCTGACGGTCCTCCCGCAGCTCCAGACGGTGCTTCTCCCGGTAGTGCTCCCGGCACGCTTCGTCCAGCGTTTTATAGGCCGGGTAGGCGTTGAGGTAGATGTCCAGATAGGCCTCCAGATCCTGCTGGGTCAAGGGGCGGATGGTGCGGTTGGTGTGTTCCATGGCGGCGGGCTCCTTTCACATGATTAGATGAAGCTATTGTACCGTGTTTTGCCGGTTCCGTCAACGATGGGTAAGAAAAAAGCCCATCCGCTCAGACGGATAGGCTTTCAAGGGAAACTACTTTACAGGGACAGGCTCTTCGTCCACGCAGAGACCTCCTGTGCGGAGGCATGGCTGGACAGGCGCTTGCCCTCGTTCCAGCGGGTATCGGGGGCGCAGGAGGATCGCAGGAGCTCCACGGTCTTGCCCATGCCGCTGCCGCCGGAGGTAGCGAAGGGAATCACGGTCTTTCCGGAGAAATCGGCGCTCTCCAGAAAGGTCTGGATGATGCGGGGCGCCTGATACCACCAGATGGGAAAGCCCACGAACACCGTGTCATAACCCGCCAACCGAGGGGTCTCCACCATGGCCGGGCGGCTCTTGGGGTCGTTCATCTCCACGCTGCTGCGGCTTTTGGCGTTGTTCCAGTCCAGATCGGCTGCAGTGTAGGCCGTCTGGGGACGAATTTCGAAGAGATCGCCGCCGATAACACCCGCCAGCGTCTTGGCCAGACGGGCCGTTTCGCCGCTGGCAGAAAAATAGGCAACCAGAATTTTGCTCATGTGTATGCTCCTTTCAACATTTCTCCGGGATCGCTCCGGGCGGCGGGACATCCCGCTCTCCCCCATTGTATCAGCCGAGGGCGGCGGATGCAAGGCACTTTTCCCGGAAATGGGTGCTTATCGGACAGTGAAGCCCAGCCCCGTCAGCCAGTCCGCCACGTCGCTCCGGGCGGCGCTGCTGCCGAAGCGCTGGCCCTCCTGCCAGTCGCCGGTGCCGGCCAGCTGAGCCAGCGTCTCCCCGCTCTGGCCGAGGGCGGAGGAGGCGGAGGTACAGAAGGGGATCACCTTCTTCCCTGTGAAGTCATTTGCCTTCACAAATCCGTTGACAGGCCATGCGCTGCCGCCCCACCAGATGGGATAGCCCACAAACACCGTGTCGTATCGTTCCCAGCTCTCCACAGCGGTAGAGGTGAGGGCCACATCCTGCAGGGCGGGGTCAGCGTGCTCCCGGCAGACACGGCTCTCGCTGTTGTTGTAGTCCAGATCTGCCGCCAGATAGGGCTCCTGCGGTGTCAGCTCAAAGGTATCGGCTCCCAGTGTCTCGGCGATGTATCCCGCCACAGCCTTGGTGCTGCCGGTGGCGGAGAAATACACCACCAGCACCTTGCTCTGCTCCTCGGTGGGGGTGCTATCCTGTGGGGTATCGGTGTCCTGCACCTCGTTCTGCGAGGCATCGCTGTCGGGCTGCTGCTTCTTTCCGCAGGCGGCCAGCGCCGGCAGCATCAGCAGAGCCAGCAGCAGGCAGCTCCATTTTTTCAGTTTACGCATCATTCTTCTCCTTTCACGCCAACGGCTTGCCGCTGAACACCGGAAATCCATTGTAATCGCCGTAATCCGTCAGGTGCTCCATGCTCCGCAGCGTCTCCATGTCCTCCGGGGAGATGGCAAAGTCCACGGCGGCGTTGGAGCGCATATGGCCGGGGTCCGCCGTCTTGGGCAGGGCCACCGCTCCCAGCTGCAGGACATAGCGGATGCACAGCTGCGGCACGGAAACACCGTATTTCTCCGCCATGGCGGTGATGGCCGGATTTTTCAGGGCCTCGCCGTGGGCGATGGGGGAATAGGCCTCCACCCGGATGTCCTGCTGGGTGCAGTAGTCCAGCAAGGGCAGGTCCGTACCGGCGATGTGCAGCAGCAGCTGGTTCACTGCCGGACGCACCCGGCAGCCGGTCAGCAGGTTCTCCAGATCGTCCCGCAGAAAATTGGAGACGCCGATGACCCGCACCTTTCCCGCTGCCTGAGCATCCTCCAGCGCACGCCAGACGGCCCTGTTCTCCTGAAAATACCGCTTTTCGGCCCGGAACTCCCTCCACGGCTGGGGAGAGTGGATGAGCATCTGGTCCAGATACGTCAGACCCATTTTCTCCAGCGTCTCGTCAATGGAGCGGGCAGCGTCCTCATAGGTCTTGTGCTCCGCCGCCACCTTACTGGCCACGAACAACTCCTCCCGCTTCAGGCCGCAGGTGCGGATGCCCTCGCCCACGCCCCGCTCGTTGCCGTAGGCCTGAGCCGTATCGATGAGCCGGTAACCCAGCTCCACCGCCGTGCGGACGGCCTGCGCCGCCTTGTTGTTGTCAATGAACCATGTGCCAAGCCCCAGCTTGGGGATGGCTATACCGTTTGCCAGCGTATAGGTCTCCTGCAAAATCATTTGGCATCCTCCGTCCAGATCCCCTTGGCCATGCGGAACACCGCCCACGCCTTGGGCCAGCCGCAATAAAAGGCCGCATGGGTGACGATCTCTGCGATCTCCTCACGGGTGATACCGTTTTTCTTAGCGCTGAGCAGGTGGTAGCGGAAGGATTCATCCGTCAGGCCCTGCGCCATCAGGGCCACCACCGTCACCAGCGAGCGATCCCGCAGGGATAGCTTGTCCTCTCGACTCCATACCTGACCGAACAGGACATCGTCATTGATCTCTGCGAATTTCGGGGCGAACTCCCCCAGGGCGTCCCGCCCCGCCGTCTGTTTGACTGCCATATGGCTCTCCTCCTTACAGTTTGCTGTATGCTTCGTCGCTGACCGGCTCCGAAAAACGGAGTCTTGACAGCAACACTCCTACGCTGTATGATGCTCTTAAAGCTTATCTATACTCTAAAACTGAAAGTATACTTTAAGTCAAGGGGTTTTGCAAAATTTTTTCGGAGGAATTGGAAAATGGTCTATACCGTGGGTGAAATGGCGAAGCTGCTGGATATCCCGGCATCCACACTGCGCTACTATGACAAGGAGGGGCTGCTGCCCTTTGTGGAGCGCTCCTCCGGCGGAATCCGTCTGTTCCGGGAGTCGGACTTCGAGTGGCTGCAGGTCATCGGGTGCATGAAAAAGGCCGGAATGTCCATCCGTGACATCCGGCAATACATCCAGCTGGCCATGCAGGGAGACGACACCATCGACACCCGGCTGCAGATGTTCCACCACCAGCGGCAGGTTCTGCTGGATCAGATCCGGGAGATGCAGCACACGCTGGAGACGGTGGAATACAAGTGCTGGTTTTACGAGACGGCGCAGGCCGCCGGCACCACGGACGTCCCCATCCGCATGGCGGAGGAGGAGGTTCCCCAGCGCTTCCGGGCCATCCGGCGGGAGCTTCACGGCGAGGAGCCGGTGAAGGACGATGCGTCGGCGTGAGATTTTCCCTCTTGACAAGTTCTTTACGGGATGGTATGATGTCCGTGACAAGTGAACATCAAAAGCGATGACGAAGACGGAGCTGGCAGCACGTCGCATAGAGAGCCGGGGACGGTGGAAGCCCGGCGGACAGCGCCAGAACTCTTATCCCTTCCGAGCTGAGTCCCCCAACACATCTGTCAGTAGGAGACTCCGTGCAGGCTACGTGAGTGCATAGGGCTTGATGGAGCCTGAAGTGGCAGGACGTTTTTCGTCGTGCAATTTGAGTGGTACCGCGGGTATTGTATAGCAAGACTCGTCTCAAAGAAATTTGGGACGGGTCTTTTTTTGCGGAAATTTTTGAAAAATGAGGAGTATCGACATGAAACTGAGTAGAAACAAAATGCTGCTGGTGAGCTTTATGCTGTTTTCCCTGTTCTTCGGAGCGGGGAACCTGATCTTCCCGCCCTTTCTGGGGCAGAACGCCGGGAGCCACACCCTGCCAGCCATGCTGGGCTTTCTGGCCACGGCGGTGGTGCTGCCGGTGCTGGGAGTGGTAGTGGTGGCCCGCTTCGACGGGCTGGACCGGTTGGGGCAACAGGTGGGCAAGCGCTTCGCCATCGTCTTCACCCTGCTGATCTATCTCTCCATCGGGCCCGGTCTTGGCATCCCCCGTGCCGCCTCTGTTCCCTTCGAGATGGCGGTGGCCCCCTATCTGCCGGAGAGTGCCAATACCACCGTGTGGATGCTGGTGTACTCGCTGGTGTTCTTTCTGGTGGCTCTGTGGCTGTGTATGACACCGGGGAAGCTGGTGAACCGCATCGGCCACTTCCTGACCCCCAGTCTGCTGGTGCTGCTGGTGTTCCTGTTCGTTTGCTTTCTGTTCCGGGGAGAGGTGAACGTGGCCCCGTCCCAGACGGCCTATGACGCCGCCCCCTTCCTGAAGGGCTTTTCCGAGGGCTACCAGACCATGGACACCATCGCCGCCCTGAACTTCGGATTGGTCATTGCTACCACGCTGGGTTCCTTCGGCATGACGGAAAAACGGGATCGGATGCGGCACACCGTTCTGGCAGGTATCTTCGCCGGAACCATTCTGGCGCTGGTGTATGCCATGCTGTCCTACATGGGGATGTGCAGCTCCGGAGTCTATGCCATTCAGGAAAACGGCGCATGGACCCTGCGGTGCATCGTCTACCAGCTGTTCGGCGCACCGGGAGCCGTGCTGCTGGCGGCCATCTTCACGCTGGCCTGTCTCACCACCTGCGTGGGGCTTATCAACTCCATCTCCCAGTATTTCTCCACCCTTTTCGGCAAGCTCTCCTACCGCCAGTGGGTGCTGGTGATGACGGGCTTCTCCTTTTTGGTGTGCAATCTGGGACTGAACGCCATCCTCAGCATCTCCATCCCCATTCTCAACGCCATCTACCCCGTGGCCATTGTGCTGATCCTGCTGGGGCTGACCCACAGCCTGTGGGTCAAGAATCGTTGGGTCTACTCTCTGATGGTGGCGGGCACCGGAACCGTCAGCGTCATCTATGCGTTGGATGCCGCACAGCTGTCGCTGGGCGCTGTGACGGAGCTTTGCCGGAAGCTGCCCCTGTACGATATGGGCTTCTGCTGGGTCAGTGTGGCGGCGGTGATGCTGGCAGTGAGCCTGCTGCTGGGTCTTGTGCGGCGGGAACGGGCGTAAGGGGCAGAAAAAGCTTGCCCTTCTCCTCCAAGGCTGGTAGAATGAGACATATTCTCCACCGAAAGGAGTTTTTCTCATGAAACTGATGATCGCCTCCGACCTCCACGGCTCCGCCGCCTACACCCGGCAGCTGCTGGAGCTCTATCGGGATACCGGCTGCCAGCGGCTGGTACTGCTGGGAGACCTGCTGTACCACGGCCCACGAAACCCGCTGCCGGAGGGCTATGAGCCGCCCGCCGTGGCCAAGCTGCTCAACGACATGGCGGATGAGCTGCTGTGCGTCCGGGGCAACTGCGACGCCGAGGTGGACCAGATGGTTCTCCACTTCCCCATTCTCTCCGACTCCGCCCTGCTGGTGCTGGACGGCCTCACCATCCACGCCACCCATGGCCACATCCACGGGCCGGACACGCCACCGCCCCTGCGGCAGGGAGATATCCTGCTGTGCGGACACTTCCATGTGCCGGTGCGCCGGGACTGCGGCCGTTACACCTATCTGAATCCCGGCTCCGCAGCCCTGCCCAAGGAGAACAGCCCCCACAGCTGCATGGTGCTGGAGGACGGACAGTTCACATGGCTGGACGTGGTGACGGGTCAGCCCTTCCAGCCCCGTGGATGACGGTGCTGCTTGACGCTGCATAAAAAAGAGGACTCTGAGCCGATGGCTCAGAGTCCTCTTTTTATGTCTTACTTCTGGTTGGGCATTTTCCAGCCCTCGTGATCCGTATGGAGCAGATGGTGCGAACGGCCGCTGAGAGGCGCACGCAGGTACTCCCGGTACAGGGTCTGGATCTCCGGATTCTCGTGGGAGAACCGCACCGGGGACTTCTTGTCGATGCTCCACAGAACGTTTCCACGGGCCTCGGCCATCTCCGTGCCGTCGTGGATGGGCTGCCCGCCGCCGCCGGCGCAGCCGCCGGGACAGGCCATGACCTCCACGAAATCGTAGTGGACTCTTCCCTCCTCCAGATCGGTCATCAGCTGGCGGGCGTTGGAGAGGCCGCTGACCACCGCCACGGAGAGGTCGCCCACCTTCGGAATGGTGAAGGTGGCCTCCTTCCAACCCTTCACGCCACGGATGGCGCTGAAGGCATCAGGGTCGGGATTGGAGCCGGTGACCAGATAATAGGCGCTGCGGAGGGCGGCATCCATCACACCGCCGGAGGCGCCGAAGATCACCGCCGCACCGGTACCGGTACCCAGCGGACTGTCGAAGGGAGTCTCCTCCATGGTGGCGGGGTTGATCTGCTCGCCCCGGAACATCCGCACGATCTCACGGGTGGTCAGCACCACATCCACATCGGGATCGTCGCTGACGGTCCGCATGGTGGGCAGGGCCGCCTCGCTCTTTTTGGCGGTGCAGGGCATGATGGACACCACGAAAATGCGCTTGGGGTCCACGCCGATCTTCTCGGCAAAGTAGCTCTTGGCCAGAGCGCCGAACATCTGCTGGGGACTCTTGGCAGTGGAGAGATTGTCGGTATAATCCGGGAACTGGCCCTTCAGGAACCGCACCCAGCCGGGACAGCAGGAGGTGAACATGGGCCACGTGTACCGCTCCCGATGGGTAAAGCGGTCCACGAACTCACTGCCCTCCTCCATAATGGTGAGGTCGGCAGTAAAGTTGGTATCAAACACGTAGTCAAAGCCCATCTGCTTCAGGGCGGTGACCATGCGCTCCGCCGAGGCGAACTCCGGCGTCAGATGGTAGTACTCTGCCCAGGCCACCCGGACGGCGGGGGCCATCTGCACCACGGTGATCTTATTGGGGTCGGCCAGAGCATCGAACACCTTGCCGGTGTCATCGTGCTCCTGCAGGCCACCCACGGGACAGTGGACCACGCACTGGCCGCAGAAGGTGCAGTCGGACTCCCCCAGGGTGCGGTACTTCCCCACCCCGATGGTGGTGTGGGAACCGGTACCCATCAGGTCCCATACGTGCATCCCCTGGACCTTATCGCAGATCTGGACACAGCGCATACAGCGGACGCAGCGGTTCTCGATCCGCACCACGGGGTTGCTGAAATCCGTGGGGATATTCCGCAGGTCCTTGATGTAGTGCTCCCCCAGCAGATTATAGTCGTTGGCCAGCTGCTGAAGACGGCAGTTGCCGCTGCGGGTACACTTGGTGCAGCGGATCTCATGCTGGCTCAGCAGCAGCCGCAGGTTCACCCGGCGGGCCTCCCGCACACGGGGAGAGTGGGTATGGATCACCATGCCCTCGGCCACCACGTTGTTGCAGGAGGGGATCAGGCGCTCCTGCCCCTCCACTTCCACGATGCACAGGCGGCAGGCACCGATTTCGTTGATCTCCTTGAGATAGCACATGGTGGGGATCTCGATGCGTGCAGTGCGGGCGGCCTCCAGAATGGTGGTACCCTCCGGCACGGTAACGATCCGATTGTCGATGGTCAATGTTACCATTTTTCGTTTCGACCTCCTCTGAAAATTCCGTAGCCGAAGTGGTCGCACCGCAGGCAGCGACCTGCCTCAGCGCAGGCCCCCTCTTGGGTCAAGCCGCACTCGATATCCTCGAAGTCGTGCTTGCGCTCACAGGCCTCCCGCTCGGTGGTATCGATGCGCCCGTGGGGGGGCGAGTTGTTCAGCTTGGGGCTGGGGATCTCCACGTCCACGGTGATCTCGTGGCGGAAGCCCAGATGCTCGTCGATGTTGGCGGCTGCCACCTTGCCGGCGGCAATGGCCCGGATGGCAGTGGCAGGGCCGGTAACGCAGTCGCCGCCGGCGAACACGCTGTCCATATCCCGCACCTGCCCCGACAGGCCCGCCACAAAGGCACCCCGCTGGATGGGGACACCGGCCTGATCGAATCCCTGGATCTCGACGCCCTGTCCGATGGCCACCACGATGACATCCGCCGGGATGCGGACCTCCTCCAGCGCCGCCTTGCCGGGACGGGGACGCCCTGCCTTGTCCACCTCCCCGATGATCTGGGGCTGGACCCACAGGGCCTTGGCGGCGCCGTCCTCATCGGCCTCGATGCGGACGGGAGCGGCCAGCGTCATCAGCTCGGCTCCCTCCGCCAGCGCACCGGTGATCTCGTCCGGCAGCGCCGTCATGTCCGCCTGACGGCGGCGATAGACGCAGGTGACCTTGTCGGCCCCCAGTCGGATGGAGCTGCGGGTGACGTCCATGGCCACGTTGCCGCCGCCGATGACCACCACCTGCTTGCCGGTGAAATCCGGCATCTCGTTGTCGCCGATGGCACGCAGCATCTCCACGGCGGAGATGACGTTCTTACTGTTCTCGCCGGGGATGCCGGTCTTTTTATCCTGATGAGCGCCGATGGCGATGTAGATGCAGTCATACTCCTGCTCCAGCTTCTCCAGCCAGATATCCCGGCCCACGGTGACGCCGGTATGTACCTCAATGCCAAGAGACAGAATGGATTCGATCTCGGCGTCCAGCTTCTCACGGGGGAAGCGGTAGCTGGGGATGCCGTAGCGCAGCATACCGCCCAGCTGCTCCCGCTCCTCGTACACCGTGACCCCGTGACCCATAAGGGCCAGGTAGTAGGCGCAGCTGAGACCGCTGGGGCCTCCGCCGATGATGGCCACCTTCTTGCCGGTGGCGGGAGCGCACTCCGGCTGGGGTACCACCCCGGCGTGGTCCACGGCATAGCGCTTCAGGCCACGGATATTGATGGCATCGTCCACCATATTCCGGCGGCAGCGGGCCTCGCAGGGATGCTCGCAGATATAGGCGCAGGCCGTGGGGAAGGGATTGTCCTTGCGGATCAGGCGCACTGCATCAGCGCAGCGACCCTCCCCTACCAGCGCCATGTAGCCGGGGATATCCACGCCGGCGGGACACAGTGCCACACAGGGAACGGGATTTTGCAGGCCCGCCAGACAGCGGTTGTGCTTCACGTGCTCCTCGTAGTCATCCCGGAAGCCCTCCAGCCCCTCCACCACCAGACGGGCGGCGTCACGACCGATGGCACAGTCGGCGGTGTTGACGATGCTGCGGGCGGTCTTTTCGATGATGGCGATGGTCTCCATGGTAGCCTCGCCGTCCAGCACCTGATTGATCAGCAGCGTCAGCTGCCCCAGCCCGATCCGGCAGGGGACACATTTGCCGCAGGTCTGTGCATGGCACAGCTGCAGAAACGACAGGGACATATCCACCGGACACAGGCCCGGAGGGCTGGCGGCAATGCGCCGCTCCATATCCCGGTAAAGCCCTTCCACCACGGTCTGGGCCCGGCTGGGTGTCTTGATATCCAGTCTGCTCAAAGCAGGACACTCCTTTCGTCGGCACGGAGAATAGCGCCCCATTCTCCGGCGCATATGATTGAATTATGTTAAGAATGACATAATTCACAGCCAAAGTCAATGGGATAAAATCTTTTGTTGCAGTGAAAAATTATCATTAGTTTTCTGAAAAAGTCACGAAAGTGTATACAATTCCGCAAGAATTGTGAGATTTTTCCATGGAACATGGCTTTTCACCTCATGGGGGCCGGGCGTCCTGCCCTCCTGCGGCGATGTTTTTTGTGCAAAAATTTTCGTCCCACGCAGTCCCCTCCCCTCTCCGGAGGGGGCATCGGGCCGGACTTGACAGGGACAGTCCGGGGGAATATAATTTGGATACTTATGGCCATTTGCGATACGGCTATTTCTTATTATAATATTTACGGAATGTGCAAAGGACAAGTGACATGAACTTTCGTTTGATACTGAACATCATGGGCTATACCCTCTGGGTGGAAGCCGGGTGCCTGCTGCTGCCGCTGCTGGTGTCCGTAGGCTATGGTGAGGCCTGCTGGGAGCCGTTTTTGTGGACGCTGGGGCTGTGCAGCCTGTGCGGGCTGATCCTCACCCGCATCCCGGCCCGGAAGAACCGTTTGCAGGGCCGGGACGGCTATGCGGTGGTGGCCATGGCTTGGATCGTGCTGTGCCTGTTCGGGGCGGTGCCTTACGTCCTCAGCGGGGCTGTCCCCCACTATGCTGACGCCCTGTTCGAGACGGCCTCTGGCCTCACCACCACCGGAGCCACCATCCTGACGGACGTGGAGGCCATGCCAAGGGGTATCCTCTTCTGGCGGGCGCTGACCCAGTGGATGGGCGGCATGGGTGTGCTGGTGCTGTTTCTGGCCCTGATGCCCCGGACGGGGGCGGGGGCCGTACACCTGATGCGGGCCGAGAGTCCCGGTCCCATCAAGAGCAAACTGCTGCCCCATGTCAGTGACACCGCCAAGGTACTCTATGGCATCTACATTGGACTGACGGCGGCAGAGATCGTGGCCCTGTGTCTGGCAGGCATGGACTTTTACGAGGCTGTGCTCCACTCCTTTTCCACCATCTCCACCGGTGGCTTCTCCACCCGCAACGCCAGCATTGCCGCTTTCGGCTCCCCGGCCATCACATGGATCGTGGCCATCTTCATGTTCCTGTCGGGCATCAACTTCTCTTTGATCTTCATCTCCCTGCGGGGACACATCCGGGCGGCGCTGCACAGCGAGGAGCTGCGGCTGTATACCCTGCTGACGTTGGGGTCCATCGGCCTTATCGCCGCCAGTCTCATGGTGCAGCAGAGCGTTCCGCTGGGTCGGGCGCTGAAGGATTCCGTCTTCAACGCCGTGTCCACCGTGACCACCACCGGCTTCGCCACGGCGGACTTTGCCCAGTGGCCGGTCTTTGGTCAGATGCTGCTGGTGATCCTCATGTTCACCGGCGCCTGCGCCGGGTCTACCTCCGGTGGCATCAAGGTCTCCCGCATCCTGCTGCTGGGAAAGCTGCTGCACCGGGAGATCAAAAAGATCCTGCACCCCAAGCATATCTCCGTCATCACCGTGGACGGACAGCTGGTGGAGGACCGGGTGGTCTCCTCGGCGGCGGCCTACATGGTGGCGTATATGATCCTGCTGCTGGGTGGGGCCACCCTTCTGGCTTGGGACAATCTGGGCTTTACGGAGTCCTTTACCGCCGTGCTGACGTGTCTCGGCAACGTGGGACCGGGGCTGGGCCGTCTGGGCCCGGCGGGGAATTTCAGCCCCTTCTCCGGGTTCAGCAAGGTAGTCATGTCGCTGCTGATGCTGCTGGGGCGGCTGGAGCTGATGCCCATTCTGGTGATGCTCTCCCCACGGATGTGGCGGGAGCGGTAATAGCGCTGCCCGAAAATCTAAAGATTTTTCAAGCGCCGACCTTGGCAAGCAAAAAACAGCCTGCCGGTAACACCGGCAGGCTGTTTTACGTTAAAAGACGGTTGATACGTTCTTACTTGGAGCGCAGGGCCTTGCGGATCAGGGGGGCGATGGTCACGGCCAGCACGCCGCCGATGGCGGCAGTCACCAGCTGGGGCCAAGAGAAACTGGCAGAGATTGCCGCCACCTGCTTTTCCGCCAGTCCCAGTGTAGGCAGCACCAGCTTCACGATCAGCAGCCACAGGGCCAGAAACTTGGTCACGGCTCCTACAGCCACGGCCAGATAGCTGCGTGCGGCAATCTTGTCACGGCTTGCCAGAAGGTGCAGGATCACCACCAGCACCATGTTGCCGACGGCCACCATGGGGACAATGGGCAGAAACGCCGGGCCGATGCCCAGCAGAAAAGCGAAGAAGGGACTCACCAGCGCCACCGTCAGGCCGCACCACAGGCCACCCACCAGCACCGATACCCCCAGCACCAGATTCACGCAGGAGCCGGTGACGAACTGTCCCAAGGGCTTGGTGGCCCACTGCAGCGCCACCAGCAGGGCGATCATCACGGCGGTCTCCGTGATCCAGAGTGTTTTCTTGTTCATGGGTTTATACCTCCAGAAGTTTTTCCCTATTTTACCACACTACCGCCGGGCTTACGTTGCCCGTGCAACGAAAGGAGCCGTCTATGCAGCCGGACATCCCTCTGTTACAACAAACCATTCTCTTCTCCGGCATCGAGGCGGAGGAGCTGCGGCATCTGCTGACATGCCTTGGCGGCTCCGTGCGCCGCTATGGCCGGGGGGAGTTCCTCTGGCACGCCGGGGACACGGTCCTGCAGGCGGGCATCGTCCTGCAGGGGGCCGTGGACGCCGTACAGTACCGGGAGGACGGGGCCATGCAGCTGGTGGCCCGCCACACCGCCGGGGGCGTGTTCGGGGAAATGCTCATGGCAGCAGGCGAGGCAAGCCCGGTATCGGTGCTCTCCCCGGAGGGGGCGGAGGTGCTGTTTTTGCCGCTGGAGCGGATCATGGAGGGCTGTGAGCGCCACTGTGAGGGCCATGCCCGGCTGCGGATGAATCTGCTGCGGGAATCGGCCCAGAAGTTCTGGCAGATGCGGCACCGGGTCACCTATCTCTCCGAGCCAAGCCTGCGGCGGCGGGTGCTGCTATATTTGCAAGACTGCCGCAGCCGTCAGGGATCCGACTGCTTCCGGCTCTCCCTGTCCCGTGAGGAGATGGCGGCGTATCTGGCGGTGAACCGCAGCGCCCTGTCCCGTGAACTGAGCAGGCTCCAGCAGGAGGGGCTCATCGAGTTCTACCGCAATTCCTTCCGGCTGCACTTTTCCCCGGAGCAGCTGTCGGTGACGGAAATGTAATGGATTTTTCGCCAGACGTCTGGTATACTTCTCCCCAACAAGGAGGGATGACGGATGGAAAAGCGATACTCAGGCCGCAGACGGCGGCGCTTTCGGTGGCTGTGGCTGCTGATGATCCCGGTGCTGGCGGCGGGCTATACCCTGTGGCGCTTCGGACCGCAGCGGTCCTATACCGCCCAGCAGCTGGGGCTGACGGACCTGCAAAGCCCCAACGACGCCGACGGCGACGGCGTGGACGATTGGACGGATGTGGTGCTGGGCGCACGGGCCTACATCGCCACGGATCCCCACTATCAGAGCAAGTACTATGCCGGGGGCTATCCCGACGACGGACTGGGCGTCTGCACCGACGTCATCTGGCAGGCTCTTCAGGCGGCAGGCTATGACCTGAAGGCGCTGGTGGATGCGGACATCGCCGCCTGTCCGGAGGCGTATCCCCACATCACCACCCCCGACCCCAACATCGACTTCCGCCGGGTCAACACCTTGGATACCTTCTTCCGCCGCCATGCGCAGGTGCTGACCTGCGACCTGTCGGATGGGCAGCAGTGGCAGCCGGGGGATATCGTGGTGTTCGGTGACCGGGCCCACATTGGACTGTGCTCAGATCGGCGAAACCGGCAGGGTATCCCCTTCCTGATCCACCACGGAAACCCCATCGACGAGGCGGTGGAGCGCAACGACATCCCCCGCATGACGGTGACAGGACATTTCCGCTGGCTGGGCTGACGGGAAAAGAACAAAACGGTAACAAAAAAGACATTGCGGAGCGAAATTTTCCGTCAGATTTTTTCGCTCTGTAATGTCTTTGTCATTGCTTTTAGAAAAAATTGTGGTATACTATGTTATGTATCCCTCGTGAAAAGCCGAGGGTATCCTTATGTTAAAACGCTTCCGGCCGCAGCCGTATGAAGCTTACCGTCTCCGGGCAAGCTACCCTTGTCCCGGCTATATGTAAAAAGAGAGGATGCCTGTTTTGAACAAGTATATCATTCACGGTGGCCGTCCCCTGTTTGGTGAGGTCACGATCAGCGGTGCCAAGAACGCCGCCGTTGCCATCATCCCTGCCGCCCTGCTGGTGGACGGCGTATGCCGCATCGAGAACATCCCCCAAATCAGCGACGTGACCCTGTTTTTCTCCATTCTGGATGAGCTGGGCGCACGGGTGCGGGTGCTGAATCAGCACGCCGTGGAGATCGACTGCCGCACCGTCCGCAGCACCCATCCCTCCTATGATATGGCACGGCGCATCCGGGCGTCCTACTATCTGCTGGGGGCGCTGCTGGGCCGCTTCGGCGAGGCCACCGTGGCCATGCCCGGCGGCTGCAACTTCGGTGTGCGGCCCATTGACCAGCACGTCAAGGGCTTCCGGGCCATGGGCGCCGAGGTGACGGAGGGCAACTTCGTCCATGCCGCAGCCAGGGGCGGCCGGCTCTCCGGTGCCAACGTCTACATGGATGTGGTATCCGTGGGCGCCACTATGAATATCATGATGGCCGCCGTGCTGGCCGACGGCACCACCACCATCGAAAACGCCGCCAAGGAGCCACACATCGTGGATCTGGCCAACTTCCTCAACTCCATGGGGGCCGACATCAAGGGCGCCGGTACGGACTCCATCCGCATCAAGGGCGTGGAGCGCCTCAGCGGCGGCACCTATTGCATCATCCCCGACCAGATCGAGGCGGGTACCTATATGGCCGCTGTGGCCGCCACAGGCGGACAGCTGCTGATCCGCAACATCATTCCCAAGCACATGGACTGCATCTCCGCCAAGCTCATGGAAATGGGCGTCACGGTGGAGGAGCAGGACGACACCATGCTCATCCGCCGCAGCGGGCCGCTGCAGCGGGCCAACGTCAAGACCCTCCCCTACCCCGGCTTCCCCACGGATATGCAGCCCCAGATCACGGTGGCGCTGTGTCTGGCCCAAGGCACCAGTCTGGTGACGGAGGGCGTATGGAACAACCGCTTCAAGTATGTGGAGGAACTGCGGCGTATGGGCGCTCAGATCCAAGTGGACGGCCGGGTGGCTGTGGTGGAGGGCGTCACACAGCTCACCGGTGCGCCGGTGCAGGCCTGTGATCTACGGGCCGGTGCGGCTCTGGTCATCGCCGGTCTGGCCGCTCAGGGCGAAACGGAGCTGACGCAGGTACAGTATATCGAGCGTGGCTACGAGGATCTGGTGGGCAAGCTCCGCCAGTTGGGCGCCGATATCCGGGTGGAGGAGATTCCGGAGCCGGAGGAGACCGAGGCTCACATCTGCTGATAGGACATAATCTTTCCGCCGCAGGCTGTTGGCAGTCTGCGGCGGTAGTCGGTTTATTGCGAGGAAAGACACATTGATGACCATACATACACTGGCCAGCGGCTCCGAGGGGAACTGCCTGCTGCTGTCGGACGGGGGCGTGCATCTGCTGCTGGACGCCGGAATTTCCACACGCCGCATCAAGGCGGGGCTTTTGCAGCTGGGGCTGACCATGGCGGACGTGGACGGCGTACTCATCACCCATGAGCATTCGGATCACGTCAGCGGCCTGCAAACCATGGTGAAGCACCACCGCATCCCCATTTACACAAGTCCCGGCACCGCCCGGCAGCTGGCCTACCGCATTGCCGGCATTGAGCCCCTGCTGCGCCCGGTGGAGCCGGGGGCGGTGTTTTCCGTGGGGGACTGCCGGGTGACGGTGTTCCGCACCTCCCATGACGCCGCCCAGAGCGTGGACTACCGGGTGGACGGCAGCGCCGCCGTGGGCTTTCTCACGGATACGGGCTATGTGACCCCGGAGGCGGAGACGGC
>ERZ773194.2486-NODE-2486-length-17434-cov-3.343345_pt1 | contig 17434 bp, 14 predicted proteins | sample MGYA00511240_ERZ773194 | MGnify/ENA primary metagenome ERZ773194 (study PRJEB29015, sample SAMEA2737774) | human gut metagenome | biome: human gut; feature: human-associated habitat; material: faeces | place: China | collected 2012 ... | reverse complement strand
TCGATTCGCATGGCGCCCCTCGGCGAGCGCACGCGTATCGCCCGGGAGATCCACGACAATGTGGGCCATCTGCTGACCCGCGCGATCATGCAGGCGCAGGCCGGCAAAACGGTGGCCAAGGCGACGAACGATACGGTCGCTGCGCAAGGGTTCGCCACGTTGGGTGCGACGTTGGATGATGCGATGACGATGGTGCGCCGTTCGGTGCATGATCTTGAGGATGATGGCACTGATTTCGCCGCGCAGATCGATGATGCCGTCACGTCGTTCGACGGCATCTCCCCCGGTTTCGCCGTGACGCTGGCCAACGATATCGCCAAGGCGCCTGCGCCGGTCTCGCGCTGTTTCGCGACCGTGATTCGCGAGGCATTGTCGAACGTGGTGCATCACAGCGCGGCGCGCGAGGCGAGCGTGACGTTGCGTGACTTCCCCGCGTTCTGGCAGTTGGTCATTCAGGATCCGGGGCCGGCCGTGTCCGAGTCCGATGGGTCCCGGACGGCCGCTGCCCGCCCGCGTGCGATGCGCGCCACGCACGTCGGCTCGCGACTCGCCGCCGACGGCGTTGCCGATATGCGTGGTTCGGCCGATGAGCTGATGCGCGGCATGGGTTTGGCGGATATCGAATCGCGCGTGCGCGCCCTTGGCGGCACCGCGGTCTGCGGGCCGTATGAGGACGGCTGGCGTGTGTTCGTATCCGTGCCGAAGAAGCGTTGGACCATGGAATCGAGGGATTGATGAGAATCGCAATCGTGGATGATGATCCGATCGTCTGCCAGTCGTTGGAGACGATTCTGACGGCCACCGGCACGGCCGAGGTGCTATGGATGGCAAATGACGGAGACGCCGCCGTGCGCCGTTATTTCGAGACACCGGCGAGCCGACCGGACGTGCTGCTGATCGATATTCAGATGCCCGGCACCAGCGGTTTGGATGCCGCGCGCGAGATTCTGGCCACGGACCCGGCCGCGCGCATACTGTTCCTGACCACGTTTGCGGACCAGTCGTATATCGCGCAGGCGATGGGACTTGGCGCCAAGGGCTATCTCATCAAACAGGATGTGGCGGCGGTCGGGCCCGCGCTGCAGGCGGTGATGGCCGGTCAGGTGGTGCTCGGCGCGGAAGTGCTCGGCAAGCTCACCGAACGAACTCCGGATCCTGCCGATTCCGACGATTCCAGAGATACCGCCGATTCCATCGAGGGCCTGCTTGGCGAGCGCGAACGTGAGATCACCGCGCTGGTCGCCGAGGGCCTCGATAACCGCGACATCGCCGCCAGACTGTTCCTGAGCGAAGGCACGGTCCGCAATCGCATCAGCGCGATACTGGACAAGCTCGGCCTGACCAATCGCACCCAACTCGCCATCCTCTGGCTCAACGCCCATAGGTGAGGGGGCTTTTGGTCAAGTAGGCCTCTCCCTCCGACATCGCTTCGCGATGCCACCTCGAACGCGATTCAGGACAGCTTGCAGCTGACCTCTTATTCGCTCGTTGTCACTCACCCTCGCCTAAAAACGCCTCCGGCGTTTTCTTCACGGCTCGGCTCATCAGAGGGAGGTTGTGAAAAACCAACCTCAGCTGTTTTTCATGACGATACTGTCGATGGTGTTGGCCACGCGCTCGCAGTCGTCGGAGCACTGTTCGAGGTGACGGTAGACGTCATGCCAGGCGAACACCTGCAGCGGATCGGTGCAGGTGGTGTGCAGCGTGCGCATCGACTCGATGAACAGGTGGTCGGCGTCCGTTTCGATCGTGTTGATGGCGAACACCAGTTCGCGCAACGTCTTGGAATGCCGGAATCGCGGCAGTTCGTTGACCAGCTCGCAGATGCTTTCCGTGGCGCGCACCACCATATCCGACATCTGGACCGCGTCGTCGCGCATGTCGGTCACGTTGTCGTAGTACATGCGGTTGAGCACGCCTTCGATGCTGTCGGTCACGTCGTCGAGCACGTGGCCGAGCTCGTCGATGTCCTCGCGGTCGAACGGCGTGATGAACGCGGTCACCAGTTCGTCCATCATGTCGTGGCGCACCTCGTCCGCTGACTTCTCAATCGCGTGCATGCTGTCCATGCGTTCGCGCAGCTGGCCCGGATTGAAGTCGTGCATGACCTCGGACAGCAGCTTCGCGGCCTGGCATGCGTAGTCCGCGCTGCGGCGGAATCCGTCGAAGTAGAACGTGTCTTTTTGTCTCGCCATGATGGGTGGATTCCTTTCTAGAACACGACCATGAACAGTTTGGCCATTACGAAGCTGATGAGACCGCAACCAGGGAAGGTGAACACCCAGGTGAGCATCATGTCGCGCACCACGCCGAAGTTGATGGCGGAGAGGCGGCGTACCGCGCCCACGCCCATGATGGCGCTGGTCTTGGTGTGCGTGGTGGAGACGGGGATGCCGAGCACGGTCATGACGAGCAGGCACAGCGCGCTTGACAGATCGGCCGAGAAGCCTTGGTATTTCTCGAGTTTCACCATGTCCTGGCCCACGGATTTGATGATGCGTTCACCGCCGACGGACGTGCCCACGCCCATGATGGTGCTGCACAGAATCATGAGCCAGATCGGAATCATCACACCGGTCACGCTGGGTTGGCCATTGCAGAACGCCATGCCGAGGAACAGCACGCCGATGAACTTCTGGCCGTCCTGCGCGCCGTGCATGAAGCTCATGGCCGCCGCGCCCACGATCTGCGCGTAGGTGAAGAACCCGTTGGTGCGGCGGCGGTCCATGCCAGCGCAAATCAGGGTCACGGCCTTGCATACCAACCAGCCGACGGCGAAGCCGAACAGGAGGCTTGCGACCAGACCGTAGAGCACCTTGACCCATTCTCCCATGTTGATGCCGCCGATGCCGCCTTGGATGGCGATGGCCGCTCCGGACAGGCCGGCGATCAGGCTGTGGCTTTCGGAGGTGGGTATGCCGAGCAGCGAGGCGCCCACGCTGTATACGACGATGGAGAACAGCGCCGCGCATAGGGCGATGAGCGCCGCGTTCGTGTCGCCGCCGAAATCGACCATGTTGCTGATGGTGGAGGCCACGGAGGCGTTGAGCTGCGTCATGATGAAGACGCCGAGGAAGTTGAAGATGGCCGCCATGATGACGGCGGAGCGTACGCGCATGCATCGTGTGGTCACGCAGGTGGCGATGGCGTTGGGTGCGTCGGTCCAGCCGTTGACGAAGATGACTCCCAGCGTCAGCAACGTTGTGACGGTCAGAGCCGGGTTGGAAAGCACTTGTTGGAGGAAATGCGCCAGTGAGACGTCCAAGGGGAATTAACACCTTCTTCTTCGGGGGCGGAAGCCGTCACACTGATTGTAACGGAAGAATGGCTACGTAGTTCCCATGGCGCGCGGGTTTTATGGTGTTGTTATGCTATTGCGGCCTGTCAGCAGCAACAACTGGTATTGGGGTGGAGACGGTCGTATTCCTCGCGGGCGCGAATGAATTCGACCTCGCTCATCGGTGTTTCGCCGGGATGCTCGGCCGCGAAATGCTCAAGATAATGGTCGTAGCGGGCCTCGCCGCTGATCTCACGCAGATACCAGACGATGCCGTGCCATACGGCAACGAGTTTGCCGAGCATTTTGTCTCCTTTCGCTGATTATTGGCTCCCCTTGAAAAAAGGGGAGCCAATGACGCACTACGCTGCAACCTGCCCGTTCCGCACAAGCTCATGCAGCTTGGCGCTGTATTCGCGCTGCACCTTCTTCTCAAGCGCGGTGGCGACCAGGCTGGAGGGCGCGAACCACTGGGATTCCACGAACGGCTCCTCGGACGTCGTTTCGGCACCGTACTTGCCAGCGGCGAACGTGCGCGCCACGACCACGATGCCGACTACCACGAAGACGCCCATCATGACCAGGAAGAACACGGAGAGCACGCCGTCCAGATACGCGTTGGACAGCGCGGCCTTGGCGTTGGTCAGCGCCTCGCCGGTCAGCTCGCCGGAGTCGATCTGCGCCTGATACTTGGAGGCGGTGGTGAAGTAGCTCAGCGGCCCGAAGATCTTCTGGAAGTCGGCGGTGAAGGTCACGGCGATGTCCCACACGAGCGGTACCACCGGTATCCACAGGTGCTTCCAGTAGCCCATCTTGGCCACACACACGGTGATCAGCACGAAGCAGGCGGCGGCGAGCAGCTGGTTGGAGATGCCGAAGATCGGAACCATGGCATTGATGCCGCCGTTGGCGTCGGAAACGCCCATCCACAGCAGTCCGCCCCACAGCGCGGTGGCGATCAGCGTGGTGATGATGTTGCCGGGCTTCCAGGTCGGGTCGGCGAACTTCTTGAGCTTGCGCACGTTGCCGAGCATTTCGCCGATCTGGTAGCGGGCCACGCGGGTGCCGTTGTCCACGGTGGTCAGGATGAACAGGGCTTCGAACATGATGGCGAAGTGGTACCAGAAGGCCATCGAGTCGTGGCCGCCCAGGTAGGACTTGAGGAAGTTGGCCATGCCCATGGCGAACGTGGTGGCGCCACCGGTGCGGGAGACGATGGAGGTCTCGCCGATGTCGGCGGCGGCCTGCTCAAGCGCCGCGGCGCCTTCGTAGGTCTTGGCCGCGCCGTTCTCGTCCACGGAATCCCAGGTGACCTGCATCTGGTTGCCTTCGATGTCGGAGACCTTCATCGACTCCACGGCCTTGACGGCGGCATCGGCCTGTTCGCCCGGCGTGGAGGTGGCGGAGATGCTCACGCCGGATGCGGCGGTGATCTGTGCGGCGGACATGTTGGTGGAGAAGTACACGCCCTGCGAGATGGTGATCGCGGCGATCAGCGCGATGACGGCGGTGAACGATTCGACGAGCATCGAACCGTAGCCGATCATGCGAATCTGGTTCTCCTTCTCCACGGCCTTCGGGGTCAGGCCGGAGCTCACCGCGCCGTGGAAGCCGGAGAGGGCGCCGCAGGCGATGGTGATGAACAGGAACGGGAATAGGTTGCCGGAGAAGGTCGGGCCGGTGGAGGTGGAGGCCAGTTCGGTCAGACCCGGCACCTTGACGGACGGGTTGGCGATGATGATGCCGATGACGAGCAGCACGAGCGTGCCGATCTTCATCAGCGTGGACAGGTAGTCGCGCGGGGTGACGAGCAGCCAGTGCGGCAGCGCGGCGGCGGCGAACGAGTAGATCACCAGGGCGATGACGAGCTGCTTGGCGTCCAGTGTGAACACGGCGGCCACGGCCGGGATAGAGGCGATCCATCCGCCGGCGACGATGTCGAGCACGAGCAGCACGAAACCGAGCAGCGTGGTCTCAATGACACGGCCGGGGCGCAGGAAACGCTGGTAGCAGCCCATGATCAGGGCGATCGGGATGGTCATACCGATGGAGAACACGGCCCACGGCGAGGCGGCCATGGCCTTGATGGCCACGAGCGCCAGGAATGCCATGGCGATGGCGGTCATCACCACGAGGAAGATGGATAGGATCATACCGCCGAACTTACCCATTTCATCAGTGGCCATCTGGCCCAGAGAGCGACCGCGGCGCTTGGCGGAGATCCACAGCACCAGCATGTCCTGCACGGCGCCGGCGAAAATCACGCCGAGGATGATCCACAGAGTGGAGGGCAGGTAGCCCATCTGCGCGGCCAGGATCGGGCCGACGAGCGGTCCGGCGCCGGAGATGCCGGCAAAGTGCTGGCCGAAGAGCACGCGGCGGTCGGTGCGTTCGAAGTTCGCGCCGTCATGCACGCGCTCGGCCGGGGTGGCGTTCGCGTCGTCGGTGCGCATGATCTTGATCTGGATGTAATAGGCATAGAAGCGGTAGGCGATGGCGTAGGAGCTCAGCGCCACGACCAGGAACCAGATGGCGGAGATCCGCTCACCGCGCGAGACGGCCAGAATCGCCCATCCGCAGGCACATACGATGGCGATGGCGGCCCACAGCAGGGCCTTCTTCCATGTCCATACCATTTTGGGACGCACGCCTACGGGCAGTCCCTTCGAATTGCGAATCACACGTTCGGCTTCGTCCGGCGTGTAATCGTCCTTGAATTCAAACTTGCCAGGTGCCGGGGCCTGGGCTGCGGCGGTGGTCATAATAACCCTCTGTTCCTCTTCAATAACCTTTGCGGGAAAGGTTCTCTTCATTGCGACCCTTTTGGGGTATCTCTCGTCTGCTTATGGCACTGGTTGGAAGCGTAGCCACGGCATGTAGCGCCTCAGGAAAATGTCCCAATATGTGAGCTTGGCCACATGTTCACGGACTGCGTTTCATGCCGATTACCCGGGATTCGCACCGCGATGTGCGAAAATGGACACGGTATCAATCAGGAGGTGCACAGTGGTTGTAAGCACGGATTCGAGCCGCACAATGCCCGATTGGGTGAAGTACGGGGTGTTCTGGCACGTGTATCCGCTGGGCTTCTGCGGTGCCGATATCAGGCCCGCCGGCCCGCGCCAGTTCCATGGCCGCGGCCTTGACGCGATAATTCCCTGGCTGGAGTACGTGCGCGATCTAGGCGCGTCCGGCCTGCTGCTGGGTCCGGTGTTCGAGTCGGCGACGCATGGATACGACACGCTCGACCATATGCATATCGATGTGCGATTGGGCGGGGATGCCGCGTTCGATCAGCTTGTCGCGGCCTGCCGGGACATGGGATTGCAGGTGATGCTGGATGGCGTGTTCAATCATGTGAGCCGCAATCATCCGGCCGTTCAGACGGCGCTTGACGAGACCGCCGGACGCTTGAATCCGGCCGACAACCCGTGGCATGGTCTGGTCCGCGCGCATGTCGGTGATAATGGCGAACCCGCTTTGGATGTGTTCGAGGGGCACGGGGATCTGGTGGCGCTGGACCATTCGGCTGACGAGACCGTTGACTATGTGGCCCATGTGATGAGCCATTGGCTGGATCGCGGAGCCGCCGGCTGGCGCCTCGACGCCGCGTATGCCGTGCCGAGCCCGTTCTGGGCGCGCGTGTTGCCGCAAGTCAAAGCCGCACACCCGTATTCGTGGATTTTCGGCGAGGTGATCCATGGCGATTACCCGCGCATCATCGAGGAATCCACGATGGATTCGATCACGCAATACGAGCTATGGAAGTCGATCCAGCATGCGCTGGAGACGGAGAACTTCTTCGAGCTGGATTGGAACTTGAAGCGGCACAACGCGTTCCTGGATTCCTTCGTGCCGCAGACGTTCATCGGCAACCATGACGTGACGCGTATCGCATCGCAGATTGGCCCGGCCAAGGCGGCGTTGGCATTGGCGGTGCTCATGACGGTCGGCGGCGTACCAAGCATCTATTACGGCGACGAACAGGGCTATGTGGGCGCCAAGCAGGAGCGTTTCGGCGGCGATGACGACGTACGTCCGAAGTTCCCCGACTCCCCTGCCGAACTGTCCACGCTGGGAGAGCCGACATACCGGCTGCATCAGGCGCTGATCGCGCTGCGCCGTCGCAACCCATGGCTGCTGGATGCGCGTACCGAGGCCGTGAAGCTGGAAAACAAGCACTTCGTCTATCGTTCGACGAGCGCCGACGCCCAGCATTCCCTGACCGTGGACCTCAACATCGAGCAATCCCCCACTTTCACCATCCGCAACGCCGATGGCAGTACAGCGTATCAATACTGAGCTCCCTCATCAGAGGGAGCTAACTCATTCACCTCTGAATGCCTCGGATCAGCAGGTCGAGCAGGTAACCGTACGACCGGTCGACCCGCTCGCGGCCGCGTGTGCGGGGTTGTGCGGAACGCAGTTCGAATTGGATGAACCCGTGTATGGACACCCAGATGGAGGATGCGATTAGATGGGGGTCATCGCCGCGGAATACAGATGCTGCCTGGCCGTATCGAATGATCTGCGTGATGGCGTCCAGGCAGTGCTGGGCCGAGTCCGACGCCTGCCCCATCCAGACCAGCGCGTAAATGCCGGGGGCGTCCAGCGCGTGTTCACGGTAGATTATGCCCGCCCTGCGCAGGCGCAGCACGGGGTCGGATTCGTCAATGGCGATGAGCTGTTCGCGCAGATCGGTGAAGTATGTGTCGATGAGCGCATCGCACACCGCCTGCTTGCCGCCGATGTGCTGGTAGATGCTGGTGGGCGACACATCGGCCTGTGCGGACAGCGCACGGATGGTCAGACCATCCACACCGTCCCGTTCCACGATCCGCCTTGCCGCGTCAAGGATTCTCCCGTGGATTTCAAGGGTGGGCGTGCGTTTGGATCGGGGCTGCGATTGCGTCATATCCGTTATTCTAGGGTGCGTACAGGCCATTACCGCCGTTTCGGCATGGCCACGATCACAACGACTGCGGCGATAAGTGCAATCGTCATGGCCGCTAGGCAGGCGAACAGGCATCCGCATCGCAAACACCGGCCTATAACACAATCAGGCCCGACGACCATCAAAGGTCGTCGGGCCTGATTCATACGCGCTGTCGGACTAACGGCGTCCAGACTTCATACGGAATGGCGCATTGTGGCGATTCTTCTTGGAATGACGGCGGTTCGGGCCTTCCGTGTTGCCGTATTTGGCGATCATGCGGCGTTCGTGACGCTTGGCACCTTCTGAACGCTCGTCGCGTACGATGCGGTTCTCGTTCTTGCGATGGATGCGCTTGCCGCCTTCGCCCTGACGGGTGTTGCGCATGGACTGTCTGCGGCCGTCATGGGAGCGCTCGTCATAGGAGAAGCCGTAATCCTCGTGGCTGCGTTCATTGCGGCGAGGCTTGCGCGGACGCTCGAAATCGCGGGAATCGGACCGTTCGAAATCACGGCCCGCATTGTGCCTGCGGCTGCCGAAATCATCGTTGCGACCGTATCCGGCCCTGTCGCGCTTATCGAACTTGTCGCCCTTGCCGTACCGATCATTGCGACGGTTCTTGCCGTGCTGGTCGCGGCCATTGTCCTGACGCTCGTCGTACCGGTTCTTGCCGTATCCGTCGCGACGGTCGCCCTTGCGGCGCTCCTCGCGGCGGTCATCGCCATGCTCGAACAGATAGTCGCGGCGCTCGGCCTCGGGGTTGCTCATGCCTGCACGGCGTTCCGCACGGTTGCGGTTCTTCTTCACGGCCTTCTTGCTGGCCTTGTCGCCGTGCTTGCGCTGCGGCTCGCCTTCGGCAACAAACTCGCCGCCTGCGTTCTCGTGCTGGAACTCGGTCTCGGCAACGTTCTGCTCGTCACGGTTGCGATTGCGATTGTGCTTGCGCTTGCCGCCGCGGCCGGACTCGTCGCCCGCCGCGTTCTTGGCGCCCCTGTTCTTGCCCTTGCGCGGGTTGCCCACGGGCTGCGACTTGTCGAGGCTCCAACCATCTACGCGCTCGGCGCGGTCGCCCACAAGCTCAAGCACTTCGGGCGAATCGTGGGTCACTTCGATCATCTTGGTCTTGATGCCGGCCTGGTTCAGCAAGCGGCGCGTCTCGCGGCGCTGCTCGGGCAGCACGAGGGTGACCACGTCGCCCGCCTTGCCGGCGCGGGCGGTACGACCGGAGCGGTGCACAAAGGACTTCGGGTCGGCCGGCGGCTCGACCTGCACCACGAGCTCCACGCCGCCGACGTCTATGCCACGGGCGGCCACGTCGGTGGCCACCATGACACGCACATCGCCGGAATCGAACGCAGCGAGGTTGCGATCGCGCTGGTTCTGGTTCAGGTTGCCGTGCAGCTCGGCGGCCGGAATGCCGTTCTGCGTCAGGTTCTTGGCGAGCTTCTTGGCCTGGAACTTGGTGCGGGTGAACAGGATGCGGCGGCCTTCGCCCGAGGCGAGCATGCGCACGAGTTCGTGCTTGTCGCCGCGCGTGGTTTCGAACACGTGGTGGGTCATCAGGTCGGGTTCGGTGGTGGCCGAATCGACCTCGTGCACCTTGGGATCGTGCAGGAAGGTGTTCACCACTTCATCCACGCCGTGATCGAGCGTGGCGGAGAACAGCATGTGCTGGGCGTCGGGCGAAATCTGCTCAAGCAGTCGCTTGACCGGCGGCAGGAAGCCCATATCGGCCATTTCGTCGGCCTCATCGATGACCACGACTTCGACGGACGAGAGCGTGAGCGCCTGCTGGCGCAGCAGGTCCTCAAGGCGGCCCGGGCAGGCGACCACGATATCGGCGCCGGCCTTCAGATCGCGGATCTGGTGGATGTACTTGACGCCGCCGTACACCGTGGTGGTGTTCATGCCGAACGTGTGGGCCAGCGGCATCAGCACGTCGTTGATCTGGTTCGCGAGCTCGCGGGTGGGGGCCAGCACCAGGCCGCGCGGGTGCGGCAGGAAGTCGTCGGCGCGGCGCTCTTCCAGGCTGGCCTTCTTGCGGCGCTTGATTTCCTTGCGGAACTCCTCCATCGCGATTTCGCCGAACGAATCGTAGGAACCGAGGCGGGTGATCAGCGGAATGGAGAATGCGAGGGTTTTGCCGGAGCCGGTGCGCCCTCGGCCGAGAATGTCGCGGCCGGCCAGTGAATCGGGCAGGGTGTCGGCCTGAATGGGGAATGCGGTCTTCTTGTCATCTGCCGCAAGCACGCGCACCAGCGGTCCGGGTACGCCAAGTTCGCCAAAGGTAAGGGGGCGGGATTCCGCGCTGTCGTTCATCTGGAAATCAGCGGAATCGTCACGATCATCGAAATTATTACGGGGCACAGTGGCCTTTCATGTCAAAGGTTACGCAAATTACGCAAGCTTTCCGAGCTTAGCGTAAGCCCCCTACTTTGCTTGGTGCTCGCCACACTGTCATCCCACTCTTTACTTATGACCCCACGGGGCGGTAACTTGCCCATGGGGCGGTTTGAAGAAATTGTGAAACCGCAGAATAAAGCCATTTTCACCTACCGCCCCATGAGGGTTTTACCACCCCATGGGATGTTTGCCGCCCCATGGGTTTTACCACCACGTAAGGCGAGCACCGCTCCATGGAACACGCAAATGGCCCCTACCCGTGAAGGTAGGGGCCATTGTGCAAAAGGGCTGAGCCAAAATACAGCCCAGTAGCCCTAAAACACACTACAAAATATCCGGATCGTCTTTGGCAATAGTGCCGGTTGCCTTGCCAATGGCCTTCAGGCCGTGGTAGGCCACAAGAATCACGATCGTGCCAATGGCAATGCCGTTGAAGGAAATGCCACCAACAGTGAACGCGAATTGGCCGATGGCAATGATCATGGTGATGGCTGCCACCATGATGTTCAGCGGCTTGTCGAAGTTGACCTTGTTCTCCACCCAGATGCGGATACCGATCATGCCGATCATGCCATACAGCAGCGTGGTCACGCCACCGAGCACGCCGGCGGGGATCGTGTTGATCACGGCACCGAACTTCGGGCACAGGCTCAGGATCAGGGCAAAGGCGGCGGCGCACCAGTAGGCGGCGGTGGAGTACACCTTGGTGGCGGCCATCACACCGATGTTCTCGCCGTAGGTGGTGGTGCCGGAGCCGCCGCCGAAGCCGGCGAGCGTGGTGCCCAGGCCGTCGGCCATGAGGGCGGTGCCGATCTGATTGTCGTAGTCGCGGCCGGTCATTTGGGCCACGGACTTGACATGGCCAACGTTCTCAGCCACAAGCACAAGCACAACAGGGATGAACATGGGAAGGATGGAGAAATCGGCCTGCGGCAGGTGGAACTTCGGGAAGCCGATCCATGCGGCGTCGCCGATGGCGGAGAAGTCGACCTGACCACGGATGCAGGCATATACATAGCCGATGATCACGCCGACCAAAATATTGAGGCGACCCAGCAAGCCCTTGAACAGCACAGCCACGAGCAGCACGGCCAACAGGGTAACCAGTGCGGTGTCGGGCGCGGCTTGGAAGTTGGTCCACACGGAAGGTGCCAGATTGAAGCCGATGATGGCCACGATCGCGCCGTTGACCACGGGCGGCATGATGATGTCGATCCATTTGGAGCCGGCGTAATGCACGAGCACGCCAACCAGGGCCAGCAGAATACCGGTGACCATGATGCCGAAGCTGGCGACCGCAATGCCCTTGTTGGCGGTGGTGACCGCGGTGATCGGTGCAATGAAGCCGAAGGACGAGCCCAAATAGCTCGGCAGCACGTTCCTGTTGATCAGCAGAAACAGTGCGGTGGACATAGCCGTGAAGAACAGGGTGGTGGACGGGTCGAAGCCCGTCAGAATCGGCACCAGGAAGGTGGCACCGAACATGGCGATGACGTGCTGTGCGCCGATACCGGCGGTGCGCACCCAAGTCAGACGTTCATCGGGCTCGACTACCTCGCCGGGCGCCAGCGTCTTGCCGTCGCCATGCAATTGCCATTGGAAGATATTGGACATTACTACTCTCCTCGCTCTCGCTTGGGGCACGGCATTCACAACCAGCCGCACCACGCACCATTCTAGCTCACGAAGATTTTGTGAAGTCTCTCTTCCGGGAAAGGCTATTTGCCGTAATACTCCAGCAGGTGTGGATCGACGGCCTGCACCACATCCACCAAATCGCCATTGGAGAGATACGGGCGCTTGAATTCGCGCCACGGCTCCACCTTGACCTCCCAGCGGCCGGTCGTCTCGTCGAGCACGGGCCGGGCGGTCTGCTCCCAGCGCACACGCTTGGAGGTGCGGCCGGTTTCCGGGTCGCGGCGTGTATAGTGCAGGCAGGTGCAGTTGGTGATCTTCCAGTCGTCCGAGTCGGCGCGATGCAGGAATTCCTCGTCGGCCAGATCCTCGATGGTGAGCATCAGGGCGAGCATGAAGTCGCCGTGGGTGACCATGACCACGGATTCCGAATCGGATTTGCGGCTCAGCGAGGTCAGGATGTTGTGCACACGGTCCTCGGCCACATCGGCAATCGACTCGCCTGCCGGCGGACGCCAGTACAGCGGATCGGTGTTCTTGAAGTTCCAGTTGCGCGCGTAGTTGTTTTTGAATTCGTCCTTGGTGATGGTGTTGATCTCACCCCAAGAACGTTCACGCAGCACACGGTTCTCCTCCCATTTGGCCTTGGGCAGGGCCATGGTGGCTGCGGTTTCGCGGGTGCGCACGTATGGCGAGACCATGTAGCGGTCGAACAGCTGCTGCTGGCTGACCAGCCAGCGACCGATGCAGTCGGCCTGCTTGCGCCCGGTGGCGGTGAGTCTCCAGGAGCGATCGGGCACAGTGACGTTGTCCTGCGTGTACAGGGAATTGTCGCCCTGCTCGCCCGCCTGGACGATGACGTTCGCTTCGGATTCGCCATGCCGGATTACGTATAGATCGAGCGGCATACTCATATATGTTCCCCTTTCGTTATTGGTTACGTTGTGTTGTTTTCTGTTGTTTCCTACTTGACTTGCGTGATGGTGTTCCCCTTGACCATGAACGCGTGCCGGGCCATGTCGATCATCGGCTGATCGAATTTGGAGTCGGTGTAGAACTCGTCGATGACGACGTCCGGACCGTACAGTTCGCGGAACCGTTTGGCCTTGTTGGTGCTGAAGTTGAGGTACGTGACCTTCATCGTCCCCACATCCACCTCGCTGGCCACGAGATTCCTCACGCCGAGTCTGCGGCAGGCCTCCCCCACCGTCAGATCGAAGGATGCGGTGAGGATCACATCGTCCGACTCAGGCTGGTACCAAGGCTTGATACGTGCGTAATATCGGTCCCAGAAATCGTCCACGAGCTGTTCGACGCTCGCCACCCGTTTGGATCGGCTCAGTTCCGTGAGATAGCCTTCGGTCATCTTACCCACGCCGTATTCCATTTGTTCAAGCGTGGCCCGGCCAAGCTTGTATTTGACTGCGTACCGCAGCACGGGGGCGATGTAGCGGAACACTTTCGGGTCGTGTCGGGCGGAATACAGGTACAAGTCGAACAGGCTTTCGCCATCATAGATGGTTCCGTCGAAATCGAATACGCGCATACCTTCTGCTTCTACTCTGTTATTCCTTGTTTAAGGCTAATCTCGGTAAGCCGGCGAAAGCGCAAATACGCAGTGAATTTCACACGAACACTGTTTTTTGGATTGATTTCGGTACAGGTAACGTACACTGGTGACAGCGTGGAAGGAGGTGCGTAATGGCGGCGTCTGAAATCGAACAATGGTGGGTTGATAAGTTTCAGGAGAACCTGGGTCCGATTCGCAAGGTAGCCGGATGGACGACTCAGCAACTGGCCGACGAGCTGGGAGTCGCGCGACAGACGGTGTCTAACTTGGAGACCGGCAAAAGCCCGATGACCAAACTGCAGTATCTCGCTTTACGTACGGTGTTCAGCGCCGAAATCGCACGTCGTGAAGACCGCGATCTGGCACGCATCATCAAGACTTTGGTCGACGATCCCATTGAGCAACGCATTCGCGAACGGCGCGCTCAAGAGCAGGACGGCGAGGCCGTTGCCGACAATGCCCCAGTCAATACGGACGGTGGCAACGTTGCCGACAACGCCGCCACCGAGAAACGCAAGCCCAGTGCCGCCACATTGAAGGCTTCAAAGACTGCCGCAACGGGCAAGCCCACGCTCAGCACGGCGATGCAGGCTCTTGCCGTCATCACCGGCGCACTGGCCAGTGGAACCGCCGCCGGCATCATCACTTACTTGATGTTCCCGGACGGCGGCCCGAACAAGCGCTGAGTCGCCGAAATATCGAAACGGATTGAACAACCCAGTTCGAAGCCCTGAGCACCATTTTGTCCGTGTCGCACCAGCGTTTCCCTCATTATCAGCTGTTTCGAGTTGCATGAATGCACCGTTTACAGGCCGAGAATTTCGTGCTTTTTTGCATCAAATTCTTCTTGGGAGAGAATGCCGATATCAACCAATTCCTTCAATTTCTTCATCGCCTCGACTTGTTCTTCCACAGACATGGATGCCGTGTGAGAGGCGGGAGCAGCGGCTTCCGGTGCCGGCGCAGGTGCCGGCGCTTGAACCGGGGCGGCAGTCATAGGATTGATGGCTTGCGCCATATTCATACCAAGCAACATGCCGCCATCGCCAAAGCCGTTGTCTTGAATACCTTGCGCAATGCGCTGCTGGGCAGCCATATTGCCAGCTTGTTGGGAAACGCCCTCGTATGCGGCAACATTCATCTTATTCGAGGCGAACTGCTGCACGAGCTGACGTGATTGCTCGGTGAACTCGATGCTTTCGATGCCCACGCTGGACACTTCAAAGCCAAAACGATCATTCCATGTACCGGCATTGGCTCGATCGCCACGCACGCATGCTGCGATGTCATTCGCCTTGCCGGGCAATTGCGAAATACGATATTCATTGGACAACGAATTGATGGCCACAATAAACGACTGTACGAATTCGGACAGAATCTGCCTACGTGGCCCTTCATCATCGAATGAATACGACACGGTAGTGGCAGGCACAAAGTTACGAACGAATCGAACTGGATCAGTGACCTTTAGCGACATGGATCCGCGTGCGCGAATTTCCAAATCGACGCCATAGAACCGGTCGTTATACACCAGCGGCGCAGAAGTGCCGAATTTGATGCCACGAATCTCACGCAGGTTGACGAAGGCCACATATTTGGTGCGGCCAGGCTGACCTCCGAAGGTGAATCGATCGGCGACCTGGTTGAAGAACGATCCGATGCCGTCTCCGGCGAGCACGCTCTGTTCCCCGTTGCGATATTCATAACCGCCCGACTCGGTGATGACGTTTTCGATACCTGTTTCAGAGAAAATGAACGCCGCAGTATTCTCTGGCACATAGATACGCGAACCATTGGTGATTATTCCCTCGGAACCGTATTCATTCGAACCGCGATCGTTGTTGCTTCCGCGGGGAATGCCCGGCACAACGACGGTGTGTTCCGTGAACGGACCAGCGGTGATGATATCACGCCACAGGTCCGCGAATGTACCGCCGAGCGCGCCGGCGAACGCCTTAATAACTGCCATCTGTTTTTTCCTCGATATCTCAATGCATATGGCCGGTCTTGCGACTATGCAATCGCAAGACCGGCCGTTATGCTGGCATGTTGGCTATAGCTGCGTTTCGCGATCGCAGTATTCGCATCGAACGACTTCTTTGCGATGACCGAAAAGCGGAGCGCCACAACCTTCGCAATTCACCGAAACCACGGGTTCGGTAATCCCAATACGGAATGCGCCAAAAGTGTCCTTCAGCGCCCCGGCCAGAGCCTCCGTTCCGGGGATGGCCTTGTTGAAGACCGGCTCATCCATTGGCGTGTACTGTCTGCCGCGTATACCCATGTATCGTCATCGTTCCTTTCTTGGAAAACCGTTACCTCGATACGCCAGTCTGATCACTGGCCCACCGATGCGAGCTTCTGCGTGCATCGAGTCATGACCTCGGTGTAGTAGGCCGAATCCTCACTGCTGAGGGAGTTTTCGTCAATGGCGTCTACCTTCTGGGAGAACTCAGAGTAACGCTTCATCATGCTGGCATAGTCGGTAGCCATGCTGACCACGTTGTCGGATTTCTGATATTTGTTCATGAAGGCAACATACTCATCGATAAAGGCCTCGTAGCTGTCCATCGTGGCCTTGAAGTCAGCACTGTCATTGGTGTTCTGCTGCGCCTTCTGATCCGAAGACTGGTCGCTCTGCTTGTTGGCATCGCTGGAATCAGTGCCCGTATCAGTGCTCTTATCATCCTGTTTCGCGGCGTCGCCGTCCGTAGACGTATCTTCCTTCTTTTCCGGAACCTGGATAGTGATGGACATGATGGTCTCGTCGTCAGTGTTACGAGAAACGCTCACACTGTATCCATCGGCGTTCTTGGCATTGAAACTGTCAGCGGACTTGCTATAGTCCACGGTGAAACCGTTGTCTTGCACGGACTTGACGTAGTCGGCATACTGCTTGGCGTCGGTACCGCACACCTCGATGGAGAAATAGTCCGAAGACTCGCTTCTAATTTCACCCTTTGTGGATTTCGGCTGCGGCAGCAGCGCCGCGATATCCGACTCCGGCCATGAATATGCTTCGCACTTGGTGGCGAGCGATGCTTCCAATTCCGCCCGATCAGCCTTGGCCTTCGCATCGTCACGAATTACGAACACGCCACCGATTACCAGACCCACAACGGTGATACCGACTGCCACCCAGGCCAGCACTCGGCCTTGCACCTTGCCACTCGGGCGGGTCACGTATACGGCGAAGCCTGAGAGCAGTGCCGGAATCACCGTGGCGAACAGCAGTCCGCCCCAGGATCGGCCAGAAACATCCACAAATTGGGCGAGTACGAACAACACTCCCCAAATAATGGCGAACACAGCCAGCTTGGAAGTCTTCTTCACCCCTTGTGCATTCGGAGCAAGCACGGCAGGCGCAGCGGCACCAGCAAAACCAGTGGCAGCACCGGCACCATGTGTGGCGGGTGCAGGAGCCACACCAATACGCTTGTCCAGAGCGGCGAGGAACTCATCAACGCGCTTGGCGCTTTCGTTTCCAGTCGCCTCCAGACGAATGGCGGCCCCTGCCGCACCCTGCGGGACTACGGTTAGCGTGCAGTTCACCCCATCATAGGAGTGGAAGGAAAACGCTCCGGTCTGGGTGTTTTCGTTATCCAAGGTAAACGTG
>ERZ773194.2465-NODE-2465-length-17553-cov-16.634130_pt1 | contig 17553 bp, 19 predicted proteins | sample MGYA00511240_ERZ773194 | MGnify/ENA primary metagenome ERZ773194 (study PRJEB29015, sample SAMEA2737774) | human gut metagenome | biome: human gut; feature: human-associated habitat; material: faeces | place: China | collected 2012 ... | reverse complement strand
TTATTATAGCACAATGTTCTGATTTATACAAGAATTAGACTTAACAAAACACTAGTGTAATTGCAGGCACATAATAATAACTTTCATCTGTATTGGGAACTTTTACTCGAGATAAACCATATTCTATATTTGCTATGCTAACTTTACATCCTACTTCTTCGTCAATACTGTCAACTGCAGCAAAACCATATGTGTAAATATCACTTAGGGCTAGATAGGTTGTTGCCTTTTCCATCAACTCACTTATACTTAACACCCTAGCATTCCCATTGACAATTTCTTTGATATCCACAGGGGAATACATTTTGAATGATACCAAATCTCCATTAGCTGAAAATTCAAACTTTACATCTGAAATATAGTAATTTGAAGCATATACTTCTTCGCTTTTCAAATTGTTTAATTGGGGGCGACGACTTGATTTCACCCCTTCTAAAACAAGCACTGCATTGAGACACACCTTATATTCAGGAATGGAGCCAAAATAACTTGTATTCACATAACACTCATCAATTAGCCAATCTCCAAGCCCCATTTGTGCAAGGATGCCTTCTGCCTTTTCTTTTATTGAGGAAATCTGTGCTTCAGACGGTTCCTGCGTTCTACATAGCTTGGCCTGAAATATTCTTTCGTCAATCATATTGGGACTCAATCCATCATACAAAGACACACTTACGTTATTCAGCTTATAGTCTTTTTTATTTCTTGTAGTGGCATTAAAGATATACCGAACATCTCCGACCTTTACTGTAGCTTGAATAGAGTCGTTATCATTTTCTAAATTTAAACCACTTAGTTCTTCCTCTGATAAAAGATAGCAAGATTCTTTCTTGAATTGCCATTGACATTTTTTATGTAGGTTCTCATCGGATGCTGATTCGTAGAGCTCTGTATAATCAACAATAAATGATTTTACGACACTGACAGTGTCTGCCGCATCACCAACATCGCCATATAACTCATATATCGACGTTTCATTGGTATACTGTGACCACCTGTTAATCTTTTCTTGAATCTCAGCCTTTGTAAAATTTGAAGAAAGCATTGGTTCTGCTTCATAAAAATCTGTTTCGCCAAAGAGAGCAACAGCTACTCTGTTTGCATCCGCTGAGCTCAGATAATGAGGAACAACTTCAATAACAGGCATATCGCTAGTTAGAATTTCTTTATTTACATCGATTTCAAAATCCACAGATTTATCTGTACTGGAAAAGCTGTTCGTGTAGTTAATACTATAGTTATTTTGCAAAAGATCGTTTGCTGCAGATTCAACAATTCCTGCATTGAAAGACCCATCATTTTTGCTCGTAATAATGTCATCCTTGGGATTGCTTTCACACGCACATAAAATATAAATAAGCGACGTTATAACAACGGCAAGAAGCCACCATTTTTCCAGTTTACTCATGCTTTCACCTCGTACTAATGCATTAATATAGCAGCCAGTACGTCCCGAGCACTGGGATCAGTACTCGGGACACTGAGCTTATGTTTCAGGATGGAACTGGATGGCACCCTCACCATCAATGTAGATAGAATATATGTAAGTCCCGTAGGTAAATACATAATACACTCTTTCTTCGCCGCGCTTCAGATAAACCCTATAGGAAGCCTGATCAGATTCGTCAGGAATAAGATCAGATGCAATTTTTTCCCATGTATTCGGCCCGCAAATGCCATCTTTTTTGTTATGAAAACGTACCCCTAAAAAGGGCGCAAAACGGCTCCCGCCTTTCGGCAGGCAGCTTGCGCTATGCAATAGCGCATTCAGGCGGAACTGGGGATGGCATCAGGTTCCCATCCAAGTGCTTTCAGTCGTTTGAGATAGCTGTTTATCTTTCTGTCGCGGTTAAAAGAATCGTAGTAGTCAGAACCGAGATCATGGAAAGCAGTCTTGTTTTTAAGAATGTGGTATATGGCGATCAGCATGGAATGGGCGACTGCAAGCGTGGCTCGATTTTTGCCACGTCTAGCAGAAATTCGCTGGTACTGTGCAAAGAAATACGAACTCTTTACGGTTTTTGCAGACTTTGCACATTGCGTCAGAATCGTTTTGAGTGCCTTATTTCCTTTCGTCGTCTTACCATGTTTTCTTCTTCCTGCGCTCTGGTAGTTACCGGGACAGACACCAGCCCATGAGCAGAGATGTGCTGCACTGGGGAATCTGCCCATATCCAATCCAATTTCCGCCAGAATAACTTCTGCACTTCGTCTGGCAATGCCAGGGATTTCGTCTATTGCCTTAATCGCTGCTTCATATTCGGCCATATACTCCTGCACCAACTTATCCAGTTCACCAATCCGACGGTTCAGGTCATCAATATGATCGATAATCTGCGCCAACAGTTTTCTCTGCAACAGTGTGGTAATTCCTTCGATTGAAGCAACGATCTGATCCAGCTTCGGACGCATCCGTCCATGAACCAGTTTGGAGACCTCATCACTGTCTGGAATATCATCATCAATAATCCGCTGGAGAAGTTTACGGGCACTTTTGCCGGTGATGTCCTTCACTACAGAATCCAGCTTGATATTGGCACCTTCCAGAATTTTTTGCAGACGGTTTACTTCCCGGCAGCGTTCTTCCGTCAGGCTTTTGCGGTAACGGGTGATCTCACGCAATTCACGTTGCTCCCGGTTAGGAATATAGCTGGCTTTCAACAGGCCATGCCGAAGCAGGTCTGCGATCCATTCCGCATCTTTCACGTCCGTCTTGCGTCCTGGCAATGCTTTCATGTGTGCGGCGTTGACAATCATTGCATCCAAATCCATTAACTCAAACAAATTGTACAGAGGTTTCCAAAATACACCTGTGCTTTCCATGGCAATCATCTCACAGCCTGATTCTGTGAGCCAATTTGCCAAAGTCTTGATTTCGCTGGTGGTTGTGCCGAATTCTCGCAGCTCCTGTTCGCCGCCATTCACCAGACAAGCTACGATGACTTTCTTATGCACATCAATCCCACAACAACACCGATAGACAACTTCCATAACCAAACGCTCCTTATAAAAGTTGTCACGGCGTGCTCTCCTAAAAGCAATTATTTTGCTATACGTCCTTGATGCCATTCGGCTGGGACAATTTGTGGTTCAACAGGAGAGCAAAACCAGTTTTATGCGCGCGCTCGTAGCGGCAAAAAAAGCCGATCTTGTGCCGTGCATATCTATTTTACCATATGCAGAAGGTTATTGCACTCCGTTTTCATTCATCGTGGTGCAAGAATGTAATGCTGCATGAAGTTTTATGCCTTTTGCAGTTTGATAATATCCAACAACATCACCTGTTTTAGGACCAAAAATACCGTCAATTCCGCCTGCGCCCTCGATGAGGGTCTTATAATATGAACTGTAAACACATAAGAATTTCTGCAGCGCTTTGGTGTATCCGGGGTGTGCGCCAACATCTGCGACACTGATCTGACGGAATTCTCTAAATCTGCTCTCATAACCTGATGCAGCAGATGCGGGCACTACCATAACCGCCGCAAGCATCATAACCGCAAGTACAAGAGCGAGTGTTCTTTTTGCCAGTTTCATAATATCCTCCTTTTATTTCGTCAAAATATTATCATCACCCCGTGCCTTTTGCTGCTGATGATTTACAGCAATCAAATGCGAACCACGTTGACGTGCACAAATCAAATGGCTCAAGGCAATTATGAACTGCTGATCAGGCAGGTTCATACTTTTTGCGGTTGCACAATTTCCCAATGCTCAGTAAAACCGCTTCCAAAAACATACCGCATGCTACTGAATAATACAGCACCGGAAGCGTTAAAAAGGCTGCTGCGATAGCAACTGCATCCCATACAATTAGCAGGCCACAGCAAATTTTGCGGTATTTTCTCCTGTCTTCTGCATCCAGCGGCTTTTCCTGACTATCCAGCGGACTGAACAGCAGAATGCACAGATTGCTGGAAATGAGAAGCGGCAGGATCTCCGTATCTGAGGTTTCCAGCATTTTAATGGAAAACACGACCGTCCCCATGGCGATGGTAGTAAGTACGGTGCAAGCTGCTTCGGTTTTGGCGTGGATGCCCCCGGCATAAGTTCGCAGAGAAAAGAACACAATATAGAAAACAGCACTCTCACAAGGGACTCCCAGAAACAACCCAGCGGCAACTGTTATCAAGAAGAAGAATAAACGTGTAACCATCAGGAAAAAGCCATAGCTGTAAAGATCCCTGTCACCTTCCTCTATTACCGATGCTGCAACCAGTTTCTGGGTAATACGTTCCGCGATCCATGTTCCCATTACTTACCGCTCTTGGAACGCTTCAAATCAGTGGGCACCTTTGGCTGATTGAACGTCATGCAGGTAGTTCGGTCCACATCTTTCCGACGGGCTTTTTCCGCTGCTTTTCCGGCGATTTGGGCAGCCAATGTTTTCTCGCGTTCCACGCTGTTCACCTCCGTTCGACGCCAAAATACCATAGCTTTCCATACTTTTCAACGGCTCCTGCGAAAGTGCTGATTATTTGCGCAAAACTGCAAGAATTCACTATCAGAATTGGATTTATCTATTAAATCCTTACAAACTAATGATTACATAGATATATTCTGTTGTACCTTGTTCTGATTTTACGGGAAACATGGTATTTTATCTGTGGTGATTGAAATGGACATCAACAAAAATTTGATTGGTAAGCGCATCAAGCACCGCAGGGAAGTGTCAGGTTTATCTCAGGAGCAGCTGGCAGAAAAGCTGAACCTTTCTACTAACCATATCTCGAGTATGGAGTGTGGCAAAAGCCTGCTCACAACGAAATGTCTGCTTGCGCTGTGCGATATACTGGGTGGAACACCGGACTATTATCTATTGGGTGAGCTAACACCGGAGACCGATGGTATCGCGGCTCTGGTGAAACAGCTTTCTCCAAGTGAGCAGAAGATGCTGTACCATCTTTTGAGCGCTTATCTGGCAAATAGTGAATAATGCGTAGTCGTATTGCAAAACTGCAAGGAAATCCTGCAAAAATGCTGATTCCGATAGGGGCGTAGCGTTTGACGTTTATCGCATATAATGATAAAATAGGCTTGCACCACATGAGGGCTGCAAGCCTATTTTCTATTGCGAGGGTTTCTATGAAAATATTGATTTGTGATGATGAGCAGACCTACTTGAATACCTTGCACATTCATGTTGAAGAATACATGCTGAACCACCATATTCCCTGTACGGTCACTGCGCTGACAGATCCAACAAAAGTTGCGATAGATACAGCGGTATTTGATCTGGCGTTTCTGGATATCCAGATGCCCGGCATAGACGGAATTGCTCTGGCCAAGCACCTGCGGCAGAATAATCCCAAGCTTGCGCTGTTTTTTGTGACCAACTACGACGAATATCAGGATGAGGCCATGGATCTGCGGGCATTCCGCTTTTTTGAAAAGCCATTCAACGCAAACAGATTGTATGCAGGTTTGGACAAAGCTATGGAATATATTGATGGTGCCTATGTAGACATCTTCCTTTCCGAGAACGGTACCCAGCGGCGCGTTATTGCCGATGACATCATGTATGTAACGCGAGACGGGCGTAAAGTATCCATCGTAACGAAGACTCAAAGCTTTTGCACTGCTGATAAATTTGATGACTTATGTGAGAAGCTGCCACAGCTGTTTTTCTATCCTGTACATAAATCTTTTCTGGTAAATTTGCATTATGTAGAAAGGTATTCTTACTCCGAGATGCTTCTTACAGACGGCATGCGCATCCCGATTGCTCCCAGAAAGCAGTCCGCATTTCACAAATTCTGGTTTGAATATTTGCGGAGGCGCTGACCATGCTGAATCCCGTTTTTTCCTTTTGCGTTTATCTGGTGGAAATGATTATATCCTACATTTTTTATGGTTCAGTGTTCGAGTCTCGGTTCACGCCGGTTAAACGCCTGCTGATTGGCTGCCTGCTGTTTTCTTTGGGATCGGGTGTCAATATCTTATTTCACAATAATGTAATTATAAATATTGTTTCAACTTTTGCAATTAACGCCCTGTTCGGCAGTATCTGCTTTGACTCTACTATACTTAAAAGTTCTTTTTACTCGGCCATTATGGGGCTTATTAATGCTGCTGTGGAAGTGTTTATTGTCTTCCTGAGCTCCTTTATAACAGGAAATGAATTCTACAATTATGATAGCAGCTTCATGCTTGCGTTATTTCAAGCTATTTCGATTAAGACAATTTATTTTTTGATTATTCTCATTCTGATAAAGGTGATCCATCCAAAAGAAAATCACAATACATTTCCTTTGACTTTTTTGATTTACCCAATTTGCGCAGCTGGATGTCAAACAATTTTCTGGCATATTTGCGCTCTGCCAAATATGGATTACCACGTTCAATTTTTACTGTCGCTTGCAAGTATTTGTATTTTTGCTTCATCGATATTGCTGTTTGTAACGTATTCCCATCAGTTAGAAGCAGCCAGCCTGTCTCTGCAAATGCAAAGCGAATTGAACCGACTTCAAACAGAACAATCCTATTATCAAATTCTGGATCAGCAAAATCAGCAGTTAATGATCTATGCACATGATGCAAAGAAGCACCTCGCTGCCATTCAGTCCCTTAGTAACGACCCGAAAATTAATGATTATGTGGCAAAGCTATCTCAGCAGCTTGTTGACTATACCCGTAATTGCCATAGCGGGAATAAGCTTCTTGATGTTATGCTTCATAAGTATACGGTGGATTGTGAGCTACGAGGGATACGATTTGAGCATGATGTTAAAGTGTGCAAGCTTTCGCAGCTGGACGATATTGATCTGGTAGCCATTCTGGGGAATCTTTTGGATAATGCTGTCACCGCAGCAGAGCAATCCAAGTCAAAGTGGGTTGTACTCAATACTGTCCACCGCAACGCATATAGTGTTATTATTCTCAGCAACAGTTGCGATGAATCTCCCAAACAATCCGGGGGGCGGCTGATTTCCACAAAAAATGATATAAACCTCCATGGATTTGGATTGAAAAGTGTTGCCAAAACTGTACGTAAGTATCAGGGGGACTTTGAATGGTCTTATGACGCTGAAAAGCATGTCTTTACTGTAACCGTAATGATAGCGGATAATACCGAGGTTGTGGTATAAGTCCATACGTTTTTCTGCTACGCCGGATCAGGTGACTACCACCTGATCCGGCATAGTTTATCAAGACACTAATCTGAACGCAGGCGCTCCAAATACTTGTATTCTTCAAAAAACTCGTTATCCAGTTGTGTCATTCCAAGCACCTCTTTTCCTCTCAGCATGGAACCGATACTCCGTCCAAAGCTCCAGCTCAAGGGGCAGCAGGCAGAGCGCCAACGCTTCATGCGCGGATAGCCTTGAAAGCTGGATTCCGCAGTTGACTAGAGCTGCCAGCTATGATATAATGCCATCAGCATAGTATCCGAGTTTTGCAGAGGCAAACACAGTTTCTGAGTTCTCATGTGCCCGAAGTCGTTATGTCTTCGGGCTTTTTCTATTCTTCTGCATCTTCTCACAGATGCACAGAAGTCAGCAAAACAATGAGGGGCTATCCCTCAAATACCGTCAACAAAAGGCCATGGCAGAAATGTCATAGTAATGGAAGCACTCACTTGAATCTCTTCGATTCTTGTGGGTGCTTTTTTATATAGATCGGAGCTTCTACGGCTCCCCCGACCTTATTTCCGGGGAGCCTTCTGGCTGACCCGTTATATACAGAAATCAAAATAACGAGGAGTAATCCAATGGACTATGAACTGATTATTCTGCACGCCCTTGTGGAGATCGTTATGGACGAAGATGCTTCGGAACATCTGAAAGAGCTTCGGATTGCCGCTCTCAACAAGGTGCTGCGCCGCCTGAACGCATACCATCATCTGGGCTTTATCCGGCCTCTGACAACGGCGATTGCGGAAAAGAAATGCAGCATGATTCAAAAAGCTGCCACCCAAGCGGAGATAAAGCGGATCCTCGGCCCTCGTTGCCCCAGATATGACGGCAACAAGTTCGTTGAGGATCCTTACATTCTCCCGGAGGAGGAACTGATTGGATGGAGTTGTGTATCCCTTCAGGTTCCGCTGAATGCTGTTGGTGCCGCAAGATTTCAGGAGCTGTTCCACCGTATCTTTCCTGATGGTGTAATGGAGGTGACTCAGAATGCGTGAGTTCACTTTCGATGACCTTCGCTGCCGCCACTTTACCGGACGTTCCTATATTAAATCCGGTGAAGGCCGAAACCGCGTCTACGGTTATCGAACCGGTATCCAGTGCGATTTAGGAAACATTGAGCAATCGGAATGGTTCCAAATGGTGCGGGAGCTTATCGACTGTAAGGGGGAGCGGCACTTATACGAGCAGCTTCTGGAATACCTGACGGAGCATAACTACGCCAAGAGTACCAAAACCCAGCTGGAACGCAAAGCGCTGGAACTGCACGCTGACCGGATCTTTGACAACGAAGCATGGGTCGTTTTCCTGAAGTTCAATCGGAAATATCGCCCGGAGGTCGCAGCAGCCACCAAGGTGGTTTATATCCGCACGGAATGCTGCAGCAAACCCGGAACGATCCCCCAAACCCAGTTAGATTCCCGCATTGATGACAGAGTCTGCTGCCCGCATTGCGGCAGATGGACACATTACGAAATTATGACCACTTTAGAAATGGAGGAACGCACCTATGTGTGTGAATGAAGACAAGATTCTTCGCATGAAGGATCTGATTAAAGCCCTGACCGAAGCAGATATCGCCTACTACCGGGATGATGATCCTGTCATGAGCGACCGGGAGTATGACCAGCTCACGGATGAACTTCTGAAGCTGGAGGCCGAAACGGGGCTGGTGATCTCCGGGTCCCCTACCAAGAAAGTATCTGGCGAAGTTCTGGAGGAACTGACATCCGTCCGGCATACCAAACCCATGCTCTCCGCCAAGAAAACCAAGTCTATCGAAGAATTGGTACGCTTTGCCGGAGGCCGTTCTGTTCTGGTTTCGTGGAAACTGGATGGCCTGACCATTGTGCTACGTTATGAAAACGGCGAGCTGAAGCAGGCCATCACCCGTGGCCGGGAAGGTATCATTGGAGAGGATGTGACCCATACGGTCCGTACTTACCTGAATGTCCCTCTCACCATACCCATTCGGGACTCTATTGAGGTCCGGGGTGAAGGCGTCATTTCTTGGAGGCACTTCAATCTGATCAATTCCAATCTGGAGGATACCTACTCTCATCCCCGGAACTTGGCGGCCGGCAGCACCAGAAAGCTGGATGCAAACGAGTCGCGGAAACGGCTCCTCGAGTTCTTCGCCTTCGATCTGGTCAGTGATCATCTGGAGCGGCCATCCAAGCTGGCACAGATGCAGCTGATGCAAAACGCCGGTTTCTCCGTCGTACCCTTCACATATGTGGATAGCACTGGCGGCGAGGAACTTCTGCGCAAGACAGTTGATTCTTACAAGCCCGAGCATTACGGGTATCCTGTCGACGGCCTGATCGTGGAATACGACGACCGTGCATACGGAGCCAGTCTAGGTGCCACCGGTCATCACGAGAACCGGATGATTGCCCTGAAGTGGAAAGACGATCCTGTCCCGACCAAGTTCCTCGGCGTCGACCTTGCAACGACCAGAACCGGTAGGGTGAGCATCACCGGCCTGTTCGAGCCTGTAGCAATTGACGGTGCCATGGTATCCCGGGCATATCTACACAATCTGGACATCTTCGATGCGTTCCAGTTTGGTGTGGGCGACGAGATCATGGTTTACAAGGCCAACCAGATCATTCCGCAGATTGCAGAAAACAAAACCAAGAGCGGCACTTTCAAGATGCCCATGGCCTGTCCCTGCTGCGGCGAGAAGCTGATTGTGAGAACCACCCCCGGTGGCTCCCGGCAGATGTACTGCGAGAACCCGTACTGTGCTGCCAAGCTTATCCGGAAGTTTACCCACTTCTGTGAGAAGACCCGGATGAACATTGAGGGACTGTCCCAAACCACCCTGTCCAAGTTCCTTGGTCACGGTTGGATCCGTAACTTCGGCGATCTGTATGAGCTGGAGAAATACCGGGACGAGTTTCTGCAAACCCCGGGCTTTGGTGAAAAGTCCTTCGAGCGTCTGCTGGCATCCATCGAAAAGAGTCGCCATTGTACGCTGGCCAAGTTCATTGCCGGTCTGGGGATCCCCATGGTGGGACGTCATGCCGGTCGTGATCTGGATCGCTACTTTGGTGGCGCATGGGAAGCTTTTGAGCAGGCCATTCAGGATGGCTTTGATTTTACGCAGCTTCACGATTTCGGCGAAACCATGAACAACAATATCTACATCTGGTACGCGGATGCAGAGGAAGCCAACCTCTGGAGACCGCTGCTGAACCACATTGAATTTGTAAAGGAGACTTCTACTATGACTACCAACACCACGAACCCCTTCGCAGGCAAGACCGTTGTCGCTACCGGCAAGCTCATGAACTATACCCGTGACGGGATCCAGAACAAGCTGCTCTCTCTGGGTGCCAATCCCGCCTCTTCCATCACCAAAAAGACGGACTACCTCATTGTGGGTGAGAAGGCAGGCAGTAAGCTGACCAAAGCGCAGCAGCTGGGCATCGAAACCCTGACTGAAGAAGAATTTGAGCAGATGCTCGCTGACTAAGGCGGGTGGTATACACATGGTATTCTACGACGAAGCGGATTCTGGAAATGCCTGCATGTTGATCTCCGTTTTCGAGCGGGACATCACCACAGCGGTATTCCCACATCCGGAAATAGCGAGAACCACCATGCTGGAAGAGCTTGAGACGGAATTCCTGAAATATTATAACGAAAGCGAATGGGATGCAATAAAATCCCAGCGGTCGTATGATTGTGATTCCTTCGGCTTCAGCTCACAGAGCGCTTGGTCCAATCTGGACGATGACCGCAACTGTGACTGGCAGATCATTTCCATTCCTACCGTAACCACATAATGACATCTCAGCCCGGGGCAGTTATTGCTGCCCCGGGTAATTTTCAAAGGAGTACTGAATCTATGAAAAAACGCATCGATATTCACGGTACTTTGGAGTTTCCTCTGGCCATCGGCTGTGCTGCCTTCATCCGGCAGACCGTCGGAGGCCTGATCCGGACCTCGCCCGTAAAGCATTTCATCACATTGCCCTCCGGCGTAACCTACATCCAGACCCAGAATACCCGCTACTACCTGCATCCGCCGCACGCCGCGGCAGCAAAGGGGGTACAGATATGAGTCAACACCTAGAGAGCAAAGAAGATAAGTTCCGGCGTCTTGCGGAAGCCCGTGTCAATAAGATCCTACATCTGTATCGGCTGCTTGGCAACCTGTCCTGGACCGGCACCTACGCCTACACAAAGGATCAGGTGGATCAGATATTTACCGCTCTGCAGGCAGAGCTGCTCCGGGCCAAGCTCCGGTTTCTGCGTACTCAGCCAACTGCAAAGAAGCGGTTTGCCCTGAGCGAACCTTACGCCCCGGAAAAATCCAAGATATCCGAGGATAATCCCACGCTGGCAATCTCACTGCCTGATGGCACATACCTTAGGGCAGTTGGGTATCCCACCGACGCATACCCGTGTATCGACATCTACTGGGACAATGGCATCAATGCACCGACCGATACCCTCTGCTTCGTGGAGTTCAATCCCGATCATGGGGAAGACGAGAGCGTTTGCATTGGTGCCTACCGCAGCAATCAGGATGACCCCACTTATTATGCGCCGTATATGGCGGCAGAAAGGACTACAAACGATGAATGATATTCAAAGGCTCTCAGCGCTGAAGCTGCCATGGGACGTGGTCTCACGGTATCTGGAAACATTGATTTCCGCCATACTGGGAAGATCCTTCACCTGCAGCACCAAAGGCGAAGATGACGACTACTGGAGTACCTCGGTACTCTGCGACACTTTTACCAACGTGGAAATTGTGCGCCTCGTCAACGCTGTCAACGGAGACGACAATATGCTCAGGCATGCACTTCCCGTTGATTCCACCGTCAGCAGGTCTCTGGAAATGGGCTTGTGCCAAGCGCTTCTGAAGAGAGCGCTGAAACTGGATTGGGAAAATGAGTTTGTTTCCCCTGATGCTCTGTTCATTATCGGGAAATTCCCCACAGCTCCGGAACTGCCTGACGTAAACCAGAATCTGATCCACATTGATTCCACTACCATCGACAGCAACACCTTGATGCCCAAAGATGAATTCATCGAAAAGCTGTTTGATGAAGGAGGAACCTTCACGGATCTGGCATCTCTGTGTGAAGCCAATGAAACTGCGTATGGCACACCGCTGTACTGGATGCACCCTTTTACAGACGGCGAGTATAACGGCTGTTATTTTGTTCTGGTTCGGGAAGGCGTGCTGGTGCTCTCCTATGATGAGATCAGCACCTGCGACCACGAGATGTTCACCCGGGACAGCGCCCACCTGTGTAATGCAGAGGAAATGCGCTGCTTTCTGACAGAATGGAATATCCGCAGCACCGCTCTGATTGAAACCATCACCACACTTCTGAGTTTTCTGGAACGAAAGGAAAGGCTTTGCTGTGAAAGATGAACTTTTCAATGCAGTCCGAGTTACACCATCCACTAAAATCCGTTTCAAATGCACAGGCTGTGCAGAATGCTGCCGCCATGTAAAGGAAAACGTTCCTGTAAACAGTCTGGACGTATTCTATCTGACAAAGTACCTGCGTGACACTGGTCTTGATATTTGCTGTACCGATGAATTTCTCGCCCAATTTGCGACGGTTGCGTTGCTCGACGATTGCGGATATTTCATGTACTTCCTGAAATCTGTCGGAGAAGATGATTCCTGTATCTTTTTGAATGAGAATCGGTGTTCTGTGCAGCCAGCAAAACCTATGGCCTGCCGGCTATACCCATTCATGGTGGATACAGATGGGTCTGGTGGTTTCCGGTACTTGTACAGCCGGGAGCGGGAGCATCACTTCTGCGGCCCGGTGGTAGAAACGCGGAAATGGATGAAGAAATACTTCCAGCGGGAGGCCCGTGCATTCATGCAGGCGGATTTTGCCGATACGGTTCCAATTGCCAGACTGCTCAGAAGCATCCCGGAACATGGGAAGAACGAAGCATTATTTCATTTCCACAGACTCCGGTACTCCGAGTATGATCTGGACAGACCTTTCTTGGAACAGTTCCGGCAAAATCAAAAAGAGCTGCTTATAATCCTCGGCCGAATGGCAGAGAAAACGACATGACATTTTACATCATGGCACCGGCAATGTTTCCGGTGCCGTACATAATTATGGAGGATAATTCTAATGACTAACGAAGAAATGTTCCAGAACATCGAATCTTTTACCGTCGGCCTTGACGACACCTTTGCGTTCCACTGTACCCAATGCGGCAAATGCTGCATCCATCGGACGGACATCATCCTGTCTCCCCGGGATATTTTCAAAATGGCCAAGGAGCTGAAGCTCTCCAACGCTGACTTTCTCAGAAAATACTGCTCCATGCACATTGGCCCCACCAGTCGCATACCCGTCATTACGCTGCGGCCCGTAGGAAAGGACGGCCGCTGCCCGCTGCTAAAGAACAACAAATGTTCTGTTCATAGGGTAAAGCCTTCGGTCTGTGGTATGTTCCCGCTAGGGCGTTATATCGCTTTCGGCAAGGATGACTTCGGCAAAAAGGAGCTGAACTGCGGTGAGGTAAAATACCTGCTGCAGCCCATTGAATGCGGCGATAAATCCGAAATCCATACCGTCCGGGAATGGTTCGGTGATTTTGACATCTCGCTGGAGGATACAGCCTTTGTTCGCTGGAACCAAGCCATGTCCGTAATCAGCATGAAGCTGAAGGAACTGGAAATGCAGCTTGACATGATGGCCATGATGTCTCTTTGGCTCACGGTGCGAATTGCCCTGTATGAAAACTATTCATCCACAGAAGAATTTTTTCCCCAGTTCGATGCCAACGTTGAAGATATCATCAAACTGCTGGATGATATTCCGAAGCTGAAGGAGATGGTAAATAATGGAAGAAAGCCGTAACCAGCATCAGATCATCCGTAAGGATAACAAAAACTGCTTCGTGGAAAGCCTGTCCGATGCTTTTGAGATAGGAAAAGCACACCTTGCTTTTGCTACATACGATCTAAACAAGCCTGCAGGGAACCGTCAGACCAATTGCGTCCATATCTACATCAGCATTCCGGAATGGCTGGAGCTTTGCCGGAAGTTAGCCTGCGGGGAGCTTCGGTATCTCTGGCAGGAACGAAGAAGGGCCGGTGACAATAAGCCCGTTCAGGAATGGCTCGGCGGCACCTCTGCGGAAAAATTGCTTCAGTATGGGAAAGCCAGACCAGATGGCAAAAGCCTGTCCCGGGTCGCCAGACTGTGTACTGCGCAGAAGTTCGACTTTCTGTTTACCGCATCCAGCGGCCCCGGCGACAAGGATTCCAAAGGGCTTATCGTACCCCGATTCGGTAAGAAACCGGAAAACCATGTTGCCGTCGGCATGACATGGGATGTACTTGCAGAGCTTCTTCTGATCACCAAGACCCATTATGAGGCTTGGCTGGCAGCTTGGTATCTGTCCCAGATTCAAACGGCAAATCCGCAACCGCCAGCCAAGATACGCAAAGCGCCGGAGATCCCAACGCAGCAACCGGCACCCGCATTTCAGCCGAAATCGGGTATGCCGGAGCATTCCGGTATATCGCTGTTCTGAGGTGAGCCTGCGTATCGCAAAATAATCTATTCCAAACGGAGGACTTTTTATGTTGAATCATATCACCATCATGGGTCGGCTGACCCGAGATCCGGAGCTGCGCAGAACCGGAAATGGCGTCGCCGTTACCAGCTTCACTGTGGCAGTGGATCGGGATATCAAAAGCAGCGACAGCGAAACAGGTACCGATTTTATTGACTGTGTTGCATGGCGTCAGACCGGTGAGTTTGTCGGAAAGTATTTCGCCAAAGGCCGCATGGCCGTAGTTTCCGGCAGATTGCAGATTTGAGTCTGGACAGACAAAGACGGCAGCAAACGGTGTACCGCAGAAGTCAACGCAGATCATGTGTACTTCGGCGATTCAAAAAAGGAGCTGCAGAATGATTCACCTGCACCGGCTTCCTATCTGCCCCCTGCTTATCCGCCAGCCAGAAACGCAGCGCCTTCTTCCGATTTTGCAATGCTTGAAGACGATGACGCACAGTTGCCTTTCTAAAAGTTTTGGCGGATGCAGCTGTGAAAGAAGTCGCATTATTGGATGCCATGCAGCAACTATGGTACTGCATGGTGTACCTGTACGACAATACGATAAATTACCAGAAATAACATTCTGAATCATTCCCCTGTCAGCAGGAAAAAGAGTAGTGGCCGGTCGGTCACTACTCTTTTTCATTGATGTGAGCTAAATGACATGGAATACGTCATTCTCCGATATGGATTCCCCGTGGTTTTCTAAGGAACCTCTGATTAAATCGGCAAGAGCTGAGAGCGCGAGATTTTTCGACCGGTCGAAGCATCAAAAGCAGAGAAATACTGGATGTATTTCCTGCTTTTGATGCTGAAGAGCGGACGGAAAATATCCGCGCTTCAGCCGCAGACGATTTATTCAGAGGTTCCCTAACAGATTCAAAAAGCACAGTCCAGTCGCCGAAATGATAGATCATTAAAATATCACATATATTGTTCCACCATTTTATGATCAGCGCATTCCGCAACAATCCTGTGGTAGCTATCAAACTACCGCTAATTGAGAAGTTGCGCCATATATGCTGCATCTATGTAAGCATGATACGGGTTACTTCATTTCTGCATCTACCGAGAAATGTATTCCGTTGAAAAAAGGCAGATTATCAGGTATAATGCTTTTACAATACAGAAGTCGAGGAGATGAAAACATGGCATCTGAACTTAAGATATTTTCCGGAAAGTGCAAGTACAAAGATATCGATTTCACGTTCGTATTTGATTGCAATGAATTGAGGTTGATTCCTCCTGCGGATACAAAGGATACTATCCAGACAGAATGGATAATGACACCATTAGTAAAAGGCGTTTACATCAAGGAAGATCCATTGACTATGGATGATCCATATCTTACCGGACACTGTAACGAGACCAATACGGATTTTATTTTCATCACAAAGCGAGGTGATTACATCAGCAGCCGCAATTCGGTCCTGTTTGTACCAGTTGTAGCGTACATAGACTGTAAATACGCGCGTGACAGCATCGCTAGAATGTCGTTCTCCTGCCCTGTTATCAACCGTATTCACCCGATTTCGCAGGGAATCGGAATCTCGATGGATGCGGAGAATTTCGTCTCTACGGGGGTTTGCTCTGTTACCACCCAAAGCTTTGATGAAACTACGACGGTTCCACAGAATTTTACCGTCGATGATAGACAGATTTCTGTAGAATTCAGTATCTCCAGAATGCTTAGCACAAAGATTGACGAACCTCCAATCACACTGGAATCTGCCATGTTGTTTGAATTTGAGCCGACGAATGATTATCATTTCATCTATAAGCTTTGGCACGTTGCAAAACAATTTCTCCAATATCTGTGCTATCGCAAAAATGTGTTCCTTCCTGAAACAGTGTTGTTCGCTCCTGCAGATGATGGGAAATTTGAGGCATTTGCAACTTTACATGTATTTAATGAATCCGGCGATGATGAGAATGAAAAGCTGAAATCTGGCAGATATATTAAGCAAAGATATTTGGCGAGAGCTGAGGGAAAAATCCTAACCGATATTGCAAATGGAAAGCTTTACCTCCGGCACCTTCCGCAAAGCTATCGAGGTGGTCGCTCGATTGATGCGTCCCGATTTATTATGATTATGGCTGCATTTGAGTGGGAATTCAGGCGCTGTTTTCCCGATGGAATCACCAAGAGTGCGGCAACAATAAGGGCAGAAGATGCTGTCTATACAGAGATTCAAAAGTTATTGGATTGCGCAGGCAACAGGAAAGAACGCAGGTTATATCAGTTCTTACAGCGGTTGATAAAATCAGATAGCCTTGAGTCAGAGATTATTCACACGGGGAAAGAACTTGATGATATTATCGGCGTATTCGGGAAAAATCTGTACAGCAGGAACAATCAGGAGCTGAAATACTCCGAGATGGGAAAGCGATTATCGTCGCAGCGGAATAACTATGCCCATGGTAATTTGGATAAAGAATTTATCGGCCTCTCCCTTTTGGATTTAATGTACATGGAGTATGTACTCTACGCAATGCAGCTAAATTATTATGGCGTGGACACCACTAATATACGCCATGCGATCAATGACTTGTTCCATCTGAACTACGCAATAGGCCCATAAAAAGGGGATTATGTATCGCCAACCGATCACTTGCTCTCTGACAGCTATGAAAGCGGTGACATTGCCTACCAGTCCCCCTGATCCTAGTGATTCTCTATGCCCAGAATAGAGAACAATTTTAAGCACCTGCATTTGGGGTGCAGGTAGCGTCAAGAGTTATGCGCAAAATTGTTTACAGCTCTGGTAGAAATCTATTACAGGGGGCGGTAACCGCCCCTTGGTTACTTTTCAGCAGGCAGGGCGCAAATGGTCAAGGGCGGCGGTACGCC
>ERZ773194.2461-NODE-2461-length-17563-cov-7.419351_pt1 | contig 17563 bp, 17 predicted proteins | sample MGYA00511240_ERZ773194 | MGnify/ENA primary metagenome ERZ773194 (study PRJEB29015, sample SAMEA2737774) | human gut metagenome | biome: human gut; feature: human-associated habitat; material: faeces | place: China | collected 2012 ... | reverse complement strand
GGCGCGGGAGCGGGGGCGGCATACATGGGAGCCGCATTCATATAAGGAGAGGGAGCCACAAAGGCAGCGGGACGGCCGGCAACGCCGCCAACTTCTTCAACTTCAACATCGTAAGCTGTGCCGTTTACGTTCACGATAAACCTACGCACCATTTTATTAAATCCTCCTGAAATAATCTTAATTGGTCTTTTTTGTTCTGGTTTGGTTCAGATCATATTTTTGTGATCCTGGTGATACGGAAGCCCTTTATATCGCGGCCGGTATAGGCGGCGATTGCGGCGGCCACGGCGGCGTCGAACGCATAGCGATCCACCTCATGCGGATATACCACCGGGGCAGGCGCAGGCGCGGCAGGGGCAGCGGCGGGTGCAGCAACGGGCGCGGGAGCAGCCTTAGCTGCGGCTGCGGGAGCGGCCGGGGTTTTCACGGTCTTGCCCGCTATAAAGCCCATCACCTTAATGATAAGCACCAGCAGGAACAGACCGATAAATACCGTACCCATACCCAACACAAGCACAAACCACGGATTGTTGATAAGATCCATCTGCGACAGTTCTCCTTTCTAAGTGTTGATTATGAAACCGTTAAATACTTGTATACATGTATAAGCTGGCATTTGAATGAACAATGCCCTCAAATACTCCCGTTTTCTCTTATTCTGCATAGTGTTCTTTTTTCCTGCCTGAAATGGAAATTTATTTTTCTTGATGTTAATAGAAATGCCAATTTTGCCCGCAATAGCTTACAAAATTCGCCTGCGGGCAAAATTATGTATAAATTTGATGCTAAGACAGCTCCGTTTGCCTGAGCGCATTAAGTTCTTCAGCGCTCAGAGCCCTGTATTCGCCAGACTGCATGAAGCCTATTGAAACCGCGCCTTCCTTCGTGCGTTTCAGCACCAGCGTTTGGTGCCCCACGGCTTCAAGCATTCGCCTTATTTGGCGGTTGCGCCCTTCGTGTATGGTTATATCGAATGATGTGTTGCCGTTGTGCAGCGCATGCACCTGCGTTATCTTCGCTGGGCTGGTCATCCCGTCGCCAATGTCAACGCCCTGCTCAAGCCGCGCTATTTCCGCATTTGTCAGCACCCCATCGCACACGGCGTGATATGTTTTATCCACCGTAAATTTGGGATGCGTAAGTTTATACGCAAGTTCGCCGTCGTTGGTCATAAGCAGCAAGCCTTCGGAATCATAGTCAAGCCTGCCAACGCTGTACAGCCGGTACGGAACATCCTTAAAGTAATCCATTATGGTCGCTCTGCCCTGCGGATCGGACGCGGTGCACATAACGCCGCGCGGCTTATAGAACGCAAAAACGACCCGTTCTTCGGCCGGGCGCAGCAGCTTGCCTGCGTATTCCACCCTGTCGTTAAGCGGGTCTATCACCGTGCCTATCGACGCCACCTGACCATTTACCTTAACAAGGCCAGCGCCGATAAGTTCTTCGCATTTTCTTCTGGAGGCTACTCCGGCCTCCGCCATAAACTTTTGCAGCCGCATTGCATACCCTATGCCGCCCAGCCGGACAGCAGCTTTCTTAAATACTGGCCGAATTTGAGCGAAAGGCTGTCTTCCGCGGCAAGCAGCCGCGTTTCGCCAACAAGCTTGCCGTCCATAAGCACCCTTACACTGCCAACGTCCTCCCCTTTTTCAACAGGGGCGTTCATTCCGCTCCGCGTTTCCACTTCCGTGCGTATGTCCGCGCTTTCGCCTATCCGTACGGGTATAATTATATCGTCTTTAGCCTCTGCTGCCAAGGCTGTTTTTGTGCCGCCGCTCACCCTTATCCGCGTTATGCTCTGCCCTGCGGATATTATCTTTTCCGTGCGGAACGATGCAAAGCCGTAATCAAGCATCGCCTTAGCAACGTTGAACATATCAGGGCAGCTCAGTACCGCGCCTATCAGCGTCATTCCGTCCCGCTCCGCCGCGAACACAAGGCAGCGCCCTGCGGCCTTTGTAAAGCCCGTTTTTACGCCGCAGCCGCCTTCATATTGCCACAGGATCTTATTTTTGTTCTTCATATAGCGTATAACGCTGCCTGTTGTGGTCTTATGATACGTTGAACCCACTATTTTTCTGAAATCAGGATTCTTCATCGCTTCCGCCGCAATAAGCGCCAAGTCATACGCCGTTGTGTAATGCTCCGGATCGTGCAGCCCGTTCGGCGTTACAAAATTCGTATTGTGCGCGCCTATTTCTTCCGCGCGGACGTTCATCAGCGCCGCAAATGCTTCCACGCTGCCAGCCGTGTGTATTGCCAATGCCACCGCCGCATCGTTCCCGCTCAAAAGCATCAGTCCATACAGCATGTCCTCCACGCTCACTTCCTCGCCCGCGTTAAGATACATGCTCGATCCTTCCACGCCGTATGCCTTTGGGCTGACCTTCACCGTGTCGCCAAGAGAGCAGTTTTCTATTACTATAAGCGCGGTCATAATCTTTGTGGTGCTTGCCATAGGGAGCTTTTTATGCGCTTCCTTTGCGCATATCACAGCGCCGGTGTGCTGCTCTATCAGCGCCGCGCCGCCCGCCGCAATATCGGGCGCATTTTCGGCGTATGCGCCCGCATTAAGGGCCATAAGCGCCGCCGCGGCCAGTATCAGCGCGGCTGTCCTGCGCGCATTCATTCGGCAGTCTCCTCTTTGCCTGCGCCGTTTGTGCTGCCCGCCATGCGCTCTATTGCGGCAATTATCTCCGGCATCATGTCTATCAGCCTTTCCGCGCCGCATTTATACTGCGCCGGCAATACCCGCGTGCGCCCGTTTTCGCTTGTAACGAACGCCATAGGCGTTAGGCACATGCCCGCCGCGGCAGTCCCCGCGAACGGGTAGCGGCCTTCGCTTGCATCCAGCGCTTCCCCCGCCCTTTTAACGGGAGTAGCCGCCTGACCCATTATGTATTCCCCTCCGCCGGACACAAAGCCCATGCTCACCTTCGATACGGGCAGCAGCACCGTTCCGCTGCCCGTTTCAACGGGAGAGCCGACTATCGTGTTCACGTCAACCATTTGCCTTAATTGTTCCATAGTGCTCCGCATTATGTTTTCCACGGGATGCGACATATCTTGTTACCTCTTTTCCGATAATACCTATAAGCTTAGCCAAATTCAGCCCTATGATACCTTCCATATATACCCATGCCGAGCCTAACCTGAACTCAGGCGCAATATATATGCTCTCCGCTCCCTTGTTCGCCAGCAAAAAGCGGATAATGCGCGGCAGCAGACTGTTCGCCGCGCCGCACAGCAGCGCCGTTGCCGCAGCGTCGCCGTCTATGCCTATGTTCCCGCGGATAGTCAGCCCGTCAAGCCATAAATAGCGCTTCCTTTGCCGCAGCACCGCCAGCGCAATTTTTATTGTATCCTTGTCCGGTTTGACTTCGCTGCCCTTTGCCGCGTGCTTCTTATTGCTCTCCATAGGCCGTATCTTCAGCCGTATAAAACCGAATATGCTCACGCTCAGCCTTATCCTTGCCGCATTGCCGCAAAGCATAACGCTGAAATTCAACCTTATCGGTATCAATATTGCCGCCGCTGTAAGCGCGATTATAAATATAGCAAAAAAGCCCATATGGGCTAATATTTGCTGTTTTGCGTTATTTTATTATGCTTTCGGTTTAATCGGATGCTTTATCTTCGGTATTATCGTTTTCTTCCGTTTCCGCGTTCTCAATTTCGCTTAGCTGAGGCAACTCGCTGAGCGAGCGTATGCCAAAATGCCTGAGAAATGCGTCCGTAGTCCCGAGCAGCATTGGCCTGCCCACCACGTTCTTGCGCCCAAGCTCCCTTATCATCCCCAGCTTCATCAGCTGCCCTACGGCATATTCGCACCTCACGCCGCGCACGGCCTCAATATCCGCCTTCGTCACAGGCTGGCGGTATGCTATTACCGAAAGCGTTTCAAGCATGGATTGGGAAAAGGATTTAGACTGCACGGGCTGCACCAGTTCTTCAACATAGCGCGTATATTCCTTGTTGGACACAAGCTGCATAGTCTCCGCCGTTATAAAAAGCTGTATACCGCGCTTTTCCCGCTTATAAAGCTCGTCCATGCTGCGTATTATGTGCTCCATCTCTATGTCAGTCACGCCTATCGCCCGCTGCAGCTCTATTATCGGCACCGGATCGCCCGAAACGAACAATATGCACTCTATCGCGCCCATGCGCTCATTGTATTCCAATGTGTTCTCTCCCCCTCGGTCTTTGCCTATTCATCCATGTATTCGGCATCCGCATCGTCCTCTTTCAGGTTATATGCGGTTATGGTTATCCTGCCGTAAGGTGTGGACTGTTTAAGCAATATTTCCTGCCGTGCTATCATTTCAAGCAACGCCATGAACGTTACTATCTTTTCAAGCTTAACGCTTGTTGCTTCAAACAGTTCTTCAAACGTTACGCTCGCACCTTCCTTAAGCTTTGCGCGGATCTTCACAAGCTGCGTCCTTACGGTGTACTTATCCGCATCCACCCTCTTAGCTATTTCCGGTATGCTGCTTTCCGGTTCTTCACGGTTAAGCACATCCATAAAAGCGGCGAACAGTTCTTCCGCCGTGGCCTGCTCCAGTTCATATTCCTGCGGCGGCAGGGCAAATTCCTCCGGCAGCCGCGAAAACACGCCCCTCATGCCCGCGCTCAGCTCGTTCAGCTTTTCTCCGGCCTGCTTAAAAATCTTGTATTCCTTCAGCTGGCGTACCAGCGCCTCCTCAGGGTCCTCTTCTTCCTCCGCTTCCTTTGGCGGTTTGGGCAGCAGGGAGCGCGATTTGATATACACAAGCGTTGCCGCCATGGTTAAAAACTCGCTCGCCGTATCCATGTCCAGTTCATCCAGTTCTTCCATAAGCGAAAGATACTGGTTTGTGATTTCGGATATGAATATGTCCTTTATATCCACCTTTGCCTGCTCAATAAGATGCAGCAGCAGATCAAGCGGCCCGTCGAACTCCTTTAGATGAACTTCATATGCCATCCGTTTTCCCCTTGCGCCACGCTCAGAAAATGCTCAGTATCAGCGAAGCCAAGTTCATGAGCGGCATCATAAGCCAATACACTATCGTATTAAGGAAATGCGTGCGCGAATTGATTATAAGCACGGCCACGAGTATAACATAGCTGTACTTTTCAACAAAGCCGAAAAACTTATAAGTCTTTGCATTCATGAAAAGGCACTGCGCCACATGGTAACCGTCAAGCGGCGGAATGGGCAGCAGATTGAATACCGCAAGGCCAAAGTTTATGGTATAGCAATACTGCACCATTGTATTGAGTATTTCGTTGCTCCACGGCAGACATATGAGCACAATCCATATTATCATGAACGCCACGCCCAGTATAAGATTAACTGTTATACCCGCCAAGGACACGATAAGCTCGTCCTTTCTTGGGGACTTAAAGTTGCGCGTGCTCACGGGTACGGGCTTGGCCCAGCCGAAGCCCAATATCAGCAGCGACAGGAAGCCAAGCGGATCGATATGAGCAAGCGGGTTTACCGTCATGCGGCCAAGATTCCTCGCGGTCGGATCGCCGCGCTTATACGCCGCGTACGCATGACCCCATTCGTGGAACGACAGCCCAACCAATATGCCCGGCAAGCTGTACAGCGCATCTATAATGTAACTCAATATGCCGTCCATTTATCCTCCTTAAAGTTCGCATTCCATGTATGCTTCGCCGTATTCCATGCGCCCGGTAAAGCTGAATCCCAGCTTTTGATACATAGCAATGGCTGCTTCATTACCTATTTCAACGCTTATCTGCGCCTTTTCAGCGCCCATGCGCTTCAGCTCCGCCATTGCAAGCTTCATCGCCGCAGTGCCGAAGCCCTTATGCTGGAAGCGCTTGTCTATCATCAGCCGCCATATTTCGTATACACCGCGGTCTTTATCCGCATTGAGCAAAGCAAAGCCCACAGCAACACCGTTCTGCGTAACGGCATAGGGCAGCGCGTTTTCAAGCGCGGCCGCCTCGGCAAGCGAAATATCGTTGCCGGCTACAAACTCCTGCTGATCCTCGTTCACGGCTAACTTAAGCACGGAGTAAACGTTTGCGTCGTTTATGCGCTCAAGCTGCACGTCCTCCGCCTTCAGGTAAACGTCGTCCATCTCGTATCTCATGCGCTGCACGAACGATTTTGCGCCGGTTTCGTCCGCATCTTCCTTTGCGCTCGGTGCGTTTGCAAGCATTGCCGCAATCACACCGTATTGCGCATTTATATACAGCGCGCTTTGCGCCTGCTCTATGCCACTGTCCGCATAATACCACCCGTTCAGCGTTCTCAGTCCGCAGGCATTCGGCGCAAGCATTATGTCCATATGCTCCTCGTCAAGCAGTTTGCCTTCAAGCAGCGCCGTGCCGAAATGCGCCAAATCATATGCGCTCACAACGCCGCCTGCTTCACCGGCGCAAAGCTTTGGCGCGCCCACAACTATGCTTTCATCGCCCATTTTAGCCGTATACGTGACTTCCGCTTCCTTATCAAGGCCGGTATCTTTCATGCCGATCGGCGCGAATACAAGCTCGTTAAGCGCATCCGCAAGGCTCTTCCCGTATGCCCTTGCCACGGCCATGCCAAGTATGCGGTAGCTGCTCCTTCTGCCCGCGGAATTTTCAGGATCGTCCACCACGTCAAGCTTATTCACTATATTCAGCACATCTTCATCGCTTATCGCACCGTTGAGCGCATTCCAAGTAAGCTTGAACGTTTCCATTGCGCCCAGCTTTTCCTTATGCGCCTGCTGATAAAGCTTAAAGCTCATGTCATAGTCCGCATAGTCCGGCACGGTCTTCTGCCCAAGCAGCAGTTCTTTTGCCGTGATTTCGGCAGCGTGGACGTATTCCGGCACCAGTTTGTCCAGCGAAGCGTCCATATTCAGCTTGCCCTGCGCATCCAGTATCAGCGCGGCCGCCGCGGTAAACGCCATTGTTATCTCTCCCGCGGCAAAGCGGGTATGTATCCCGTTCAGGTTCTGTTTATTCGCATCGGCCACGCCTATCGCCGTATCATAGAGCGGTTCTTCGCCGCGCATGCAGTACAGCGCGCCGTTTATGCCCCACTGCTTGGCGATCATATTCAGCCTGCGGCCTATGAAAAGATCTGGCTCTTCTTCTTTCTTCGGCGTAAGCGCGGGCATGCGTACCACGCCGCTTGCGCCGTAGCTGAGCTCAAATTCGTCAAGCAGATCCGGTATTTCAACGTCCAGTCCCAGCGCACGCACATCCACGGCGAACTTATCCAGCGTTTCGCTTTCGCCATGCACTAAGAATACGCACTTAGGCGCCGAACCTATCTCCCTTACCCATTGCAGAAGCTCGCTCCTTCCGGCATGGCCGGAGAAGCCTTCTATTCTGCGTATTGCAGCGTTCACCTGTATCTGTTCGCCGAAGAGTTTAACGCTCTTAGCCCCGTCCAGCAATATGCGGCCAAGCGTGCCGTTCGCCTGATAGCCAACAAACAATATGGTCGAATCCGGCCTATAAAGATTATGCTTAAGGTGATGCCTTATCCTGCCCGCATCGCACATACCGGAGGAGGATATTATTATGTTGCAGCCCGGCTGGAAGTTGATGAGCTTGCTTTCCTCTCCCGTTTCGGCTACCCTAAGATTGGGCAGGTCGAACGGAGAGCCGCTCATTTTCAGCATTTCCAGCGCTTCCTCGTCGTAATATTCCCGCGCGCAGCGTTCATATATCTTGGTCGCGTTTATGCCGAGCGGACTATCCACAAACACCGGTATCTTTTCAAGCCCCGGCACGGCGTTTTTCATCATCAGCCGCTTTATTGTATAAAGCAGTTCCTGCGTCCTGCCCACGGCAAATGACGGAATGACTATGTTTCCGCCGCGCGCAATGCCTTCCTTCAGCACGTCCGCAAGCTGCTTTTCCTTATCCTCTTCCGTTGTTGCGTCGTGTTCCCTGTCGCCATATGTACCCTCCATCACAACGTAATCCGCGCCGTCTATGCTGGAAGGGTCGCGCAGTATGGGCCTTTCGTCGCGCCCTATGTCGCCCGAAAATACAAGCTTTGTGGTAGTTCCCTTTTCCTCCGCCCAAAGCTCTATCGCCGCGCTGCCCAAAAGATGGCCTATGTCATTGAATCTGGCCCTAAGCCCCGGCCAAACCTCCACTATGTCGCCATAGCTTACCGGTTGAAAGTATTCAAGCGTTTTCTGCGCATCCGCCGAGGTATACATCGGCTCCACCATCGGCTTGCCCGCGCGCAGATTTTTGCGGTTTTGGTATTCGGCGTCCTGCTCCTGTATTTTTGCGCTGTCCGGCAGCATTATGCCCGATAGCTCCGCCGTGGCCTTCGTGGTTATTATTTTGCCGTCAAAGCCGCGCTTTACCAGCAGCGGCAGCAGCCCGCTGTGGTCAATATGCGCATGGGTAAGGAGCACCGCGTCTATTTCCTTCGGGTCAAACGCAAAATCGCTCGCCCCCAGTTCGCCTTTCTCGTCCGCGCCCTGGCGCATACCGCAATCGATAAGCACCTTGCCGCCATCATAGCAAAGCATATGGCACGAACCCGTAACGCAGCGCGCCGCGCCGCAGAATTTAAGCTTCATAAATACAGCCCTCCTTATCCTTCAGCTTTTATACTATTGCCCTATCAGGCGTTTTTGCCGCAGCAGTTTTTGTACTTTTTGCCGCTGCCGCAGGGGCATGGATCGTTCCTGCGCACGGTGTTTTCCTTAATGAACACCTTGGATGCACGATACTGCTTGGTTATTTCGTGGCGCTTGGCTTCGCTGAGCACCTTGTCCCACTCCTTCAGCTCGTAAAGCCAGCTTGCCTTAGCCTCATGCATGTTGTAATAAAGCTTTTCAAAGTCTATGTCCAGCGTAACAACGCTGTCGCTTTCCAGCGTATCCAAATCTATCTCGGTCTTAAGGCTGGTGTTTATGCCGTCTATAAAGCCGACAAACGTGGGTTCATCCATGTTGAACATGGGGGCAAGTTCGCTTATTTTGCCGCTGTAGACCTTTTCGTGGTCGGCAAGCAGCTTTTTATAATTCTCGGTCTCCGCCTCGAAATAATCGTTCCAGAATTTCTCGCCCGCTTCCTGCGTGCGCTCGGCCTCGGCAATGTCTCTCCACTGCTGATACAGATTAGTCATCTTTTGTTTATCCTTTCTTATCATGCGCAAACATGCGCTTTTCTTATTTTTTAACGGTCTTTATGCCGTTTGAAGCCTTTTCAAGTATTTTGGAATCAAACGCAAATGTGCTTGCTTTCTTTTCCTTTGCGCCCGCAAACGCAAGCTCTATCAGCCTGTTTGTAAGTTGCTTGAAGCTTATGCCCATCGGTTCAAACAAATAGAATGCAAAAGAACCGGGTATAGTGTTTATTTCGCAAACATATGGTGTGTTGCTTTCGCCATCGAGCATATAGTCTATCCTTACAACGCCGCGGCAATCGAGCATGGCAAAAATTTCGCGGGTGATCCGCTGTATTTCCGCTGTAAGTTCATCGCTTATCGGAGCAGGCAGCTTCCTTGCCTGGCTCTGCATGCCCTTGCCTGCGCTCGTTATATACTTTGAGTCGAACGTGAGAAATTCTTCCCACGATACGGGTTCTTCGCACAGCGAAGCAATGCAGTCCGCGCCCATGCCAAGGCAGGCGCAGTTTATCTCCCGCGGCTTTTCAAGGCCTTTTTCTATCAATATGCGCTTATCGTATGCACAGGCGGTGTCCATTGCCTTTATAAAGCTTTCCCTGTCCGCCGCGCGGGATATGCCTATGGATGAGCCTAAATTAGCCGGCTTTACATATACCGGATAGCCTATTTTTTCGGCCTCGGCAATTATCTTTTCCCTGTCAGCATGCCATGTATCGCGGTAGCAATATGTGCCGTCCAGCACGTTCAAGCCCATGCTTTTGAATACGGCCTTCATAACTATTTTATCCATGCCGACCGCGCTTCCAAGCACGCCGCAGCTTGAATACGGCATATCCGCAAGCTCCATCAGCCCCTGCATGGTGCCGTCCTCGCCGTTCATGCCGTGGAACGCCAGTATTGCGCAATCCATGGGGCAAACGAGCTTCGCCTTAGCGAAAAGGCCGCCCGCATTTGCATAAAGGCCGCCCATGCCGGGCACCGGGGGCAGATATACCTTTGTAAGCCCCTTCATATTTTCATCAAAATGCTTATATGTTTCAACGTTTTTCAGCGGTTCGCCTACGAACCATTCGCCCTTGCGCGAAACATAGACCGGAAACACGTTGTATTTGGCCTTATCCGCGTTTTCCAATATCTGAAGTCCCGATATGATGGACACGTCATGCTCGGCCGCTCTGCTGCCGAAGAATACGCCTATATTCTGCATGCTTACTCCTCCTCTATCCTCTTGCCCGCGTCACTCATTATAGTTATCCGGCAGGTCGTTTTCAAACAGCACCACGCTGCCCGCCCCGCCGTACTGCGCCAGCTTTTCCGTGGCCTCTTTAAGGCTTGCCACGCGCACAAGGTTTGCTTCGTCAAAGCCGCGCTCCGCTATGCCTTCGCATATCGGGTCCGCATGGGCCTTGCCAATTATTATTGCCACGTCCGCGTTCTCCGCTATGCAGCGGCCGAATTCGCGGTTCAGCTCCGCTTCTTCAGCGCCGAGCTCAACCATGCCCGGCGTGACCACCACGCGCTTTTTGCCCTCGAACGACCCAAGTACCTTCAGCGCTTCCTTTGAGCCGACCGGGTTTGAATTGAATGCATCATCTATGACCGTTACCGCGCCCGGTATAAGCTGCAATCTGTGCTCAACGGGCCTTGCGCCGGCTATGCCCGCGGCAATTTCATCAAGCCCCATGCCAAGCTTATACGCAAGCGCTGCCGCCGCGGTAAGGTTGACTATGTTGTGCCGGCCAAGAAGCTGCGCCGTGCAGCTTACCTTTGCGCCGTCCTCCGCGATCAAATCAAATGTACTGCCTTCGCTCGTTACCTTTATGTTTTCGGCCTTCATATAAAGGTCGTCGCCTTCCGTGCCGTAAAGATAGAGCTTGCGCACGGATGCATATTCCTTATATATCCTGCGGCAGTTTTCATCGTCCCCGTTCAGGAAACAGCAGCCGCCTTCTTCAAGCCCGCTTATAAGCTCTGCCTTGGTATTTATTATATTGTCAAGGCTCTTGAATGTTTCAAGGTGCTGCTTGCCCACGGCGGTTATTATGCCGTACTGCGGATTCACCAGCTTGCACAGCGTTTTTATATCGCCAACATAGCGTGCACCCATTTCAGCAACAAAAGCCTCGTTCGCATCGCTTAAGTGTTCCCTTACCGTGCGCGTAACGCCCATTGGCGTATTGTAGCTGCCCGGGGTTATGAGCGTGTTATATTTGCGGCTGAGTATTTCACTGAGCGCATATTTAACGCCGGTTTTGCCGTAGCTTCCCGTTATGCCTATGCGGATTAGCCCTTCATGCTCCTTAAGCATACGCTTCGCATCGTTAAGGTACCATTGCTTCACGCCTTCCTCTATGGGATAGGTGATAATATAGCATACGAACACAAACAGCGGCAGTATAAGCCCCGGAAGATACCGTATTATCATTGGCGGCATATATACTATCCACGCAAGGCCGTATTTATCCCAAAGCAAGGGAGAGAAAAACATTGCGCTGAACAGCGTTGCCAATATGAATTCCGCCGCAAGCAGGCGCTTTACGCGGCCCGTATAGGCGATGGGCTTAACGTGCGGCTTTTTCTCATAGGAAAAATATATCACCGCAAGCATGGCTATGTATACTATATCCGCAAGATAATAGCATATGCGGCCGATAAGCGGATTGGTTCCGCCTATAAGCACATAGCCCGCCCTCAGCGCAAGCGCCGCCGCGCCCGCGACAAAGCTCGGCACAAAGTCCGAGCCGATATGCTTCATAAGCCATTTCAGGTACATTTTGCCCTGATAACTTTCAAGCTGCAATATATGCACCAGCGGAACGGACGCCGCCACAACGGCCGCCCCCATGAATACGCTGAGCGCATAACTCAGAATGCTGCTAACAAGCTCGTTTCCCATAGGTAAAAGATTTCTCCTATCCTTTCAAATACGCCTTCATAACGGCGCAGAACTGCGGATATTTTTCCGCGTATGAAAAATGCCCCGCGCCTTCCAGCACAGCCAATCCCGCATTGGGCATTTTCTTTTCCATCAGCTTTGCGTATTCAAGCGGCGTCGCCGTGTCCTTATCGCCCCATATGAGCAGCGTGTCGTTCTTTATGCCGCCGAGCAGCGGCGTAAGATCCTGATTGACAACGTTTACGAACGTCTTTCGCATAACGTCCGTCTTAAGTGCGCGGTAATCCGCGCTGCCGGCGTTTTTCTGCCTTTCGCTCAGCCTGAATACCCTGTCTATAAGGCCTATCCTGGCAAGCTTTTTAGCCAGCTTATAGGCCCATGTTTTTACATGGTACTTAATTGTTCGCCTGGGCCGCACGCCCGCTGCGTCTATCATGATAAGCTTATCAAAAAGCGCGTTGTCCTCAGCCGAGAGCATTATTGTAACCCGTCCGCCGAAGGAATGGCACGCTACCGAGCAGCCCACTATTCCCTGCTGCTCAATAAATGCCTTGGTAAAGTGCGCATAGTCCGCAACGCCCCACGCTACCTTTGGCTCCTCTGTACCGCCGAAGCCCGGGAACGCCAGCGATACCGCTTCGTACCCCAGCGCCGCAACGCAGTTTGCAACGGGCGCCATGGCCTGTATGCTGCTGCCCCAGCCATGCAGTATAAGTATCGGCCTGCCTTCGCCGCGGCGTTCGTATTCGGTTTTAAGCCCCAGTACCTCGCAATACACCTTTTGCCCGTCTCCTTAGCTTATTCGCCCTTTTTCAGCGCCTTATAGCGCGATGCGTAGCCTTCCTTATTTTCCTGCCGTGCGCGCGCAAATGCCATTGCGTCCGCAGGAACGTCCTTATTTATGGTTGAACCCGCCGCGGTATACGCCCCGTCGCCGACCGAGACCGGCGCTACCAAATTGGTTTGGCAGCCGAGGAACACATCGTTGCCCACGGTAGTGCGGTGCTTATGCACGCCGTCGTAATTTACGAATACGCATCCGCACCCAACGTTTACCCGCGCGCCTACGTCCGCATCGCCTATGTAGCTCAGATGCGGCAGCTTTGTGCCTTCGCCGATGTTTGAATTTTTCACTTCCACAAAGTCGCCTATCTTGCAGCCGTCGGCAATGTCCGTCTTGGGCCTAAGGTTGACATACGGGCCTATCGTCACGCGGTCGCCCACGCGCGCCTCGTTGGCAAAAACGCAATTCAGCACGCAGCTTTCTCCTATTGCGCTGTCGTTTATGTTGCAACCGGGCTTAAGCTCGGTATTCCTGCCTATTACCGTTTTGCCCGTCAGTGTATTGTTAGGCCAGATAACGGCGTTTTCGCCTATTTTGACGTCCGCACCTATATACACCGTTACGGGCTGCAAAATGCTCACACCGTTTTCAAAGTGCATATCCTTTATGCGCCGCTGCATCGCTTCTTCGGCAAGGCTTAGCGTTTTTCTGTCAACTATCGCAGCGGATGCATATTCGTCCGCCTCTATATATTCCGCGTTCATGCAGCCTATAAGCGCGTCTATACCAGCCGCGTTCTTCAGCACGGCCGTGTCTATGCTCCATGCGAGCATCTCGCGGCCTTCGTGCGTAAGCGCCGCGCACGGTGCGGTTGCTTCACCCAGCTTCTCGGCATCTTTTTTTGACACTATCTGATTCATGCAAAGCAGCACGGCCCTGTCGTATTCGGCAATGCTTTGGACAAGCTCAATAATTCCGCCGCCTATCGCCCTTGCTCCGCCGTTTGCTTGGCTTATGACCGCTTCGTCATCCGTTGCTATAAAAATGTCCTCAGCCGCGCTGTGCGCCGCCTCAAGCGCCCATTTTACGATGCCGCGGCCTGCCACGGTCACGTTCGCCATATTCTCTATGCGGGCGGCTTTGCCTGCCCCCAGTATCACCGCGCAAATATTTGCCATGTTTTTCTCTCCCTTCAGGCCGCGCAATATGAGCACCGGCCGTGAATTTCCCTCTAAGAGAATATTTTATGTTTTGCTGTGTCCGCATGTCAAGGCAAAACAACATTCCGCCACCATACAGGCATACATATTATACTATACCATCTTATTCCGCCGCTGTACATAACTTGATGTGTGCATTATGTTAATTTAGTTTGATTATGCGGCAAAAAACGTTTATAATATATTGATGCAATACCGAAAATGCGGAGGTTGACTTGTTCCGTTTTGATATAATCACTAATTTGGCGATGCTCATAGGCTTCGCCGCAATACTGGGCATTGGTGTTTACCGACGTGAAGGTTCCGTTCGCGCGGCTTATTGCGTGCTTTTCTGCATTTGTCTCGGCGCGGCATATGCGCTCAAGCTTGGCATGGCAGATCCTGCCGAAAGCATATTCATGCCGTTCCATAAGCTTTATAATTTCAGCGAATACGGTTCCGCCGGCGTTCTGGACGACCTTTTTTCCTATGCCCTGCCCTATCTTGCGGCCGGCTTCCTTTTCATGCCCGCGTTCCCGCGCTTCAGGATGCTCGGCGCGTTCATAGGCGGGCTTTTGGCTTCGCTTTGTTCGCGCATATACTTTTTGCTTGATGGCGGCGGCTTCGTTACCGATGAATACCTTTTTGCCGGAATAGGCATGGCAGCAGGCTGCGCGCTTTACATACTGGCGGCCTACATTTTCCGCAAAAAGATAGACTTTAAGGAATTTAAGCTTCCCCTGCCAAAGCATTCAAGCTTTGTATGGTCGCTGACCATACTGCTGATCATATACACCGGCATTGCGTTCACAATGATATTCGGCAGCCACGAACCCTATGATGACATTGCGTTTGCCGCAAACGCATACGAGCTGCCAGCCGACATAACGCTCGACTGCCCGCTTAGCGAAAGCTCAGACAAACTGCTCATGTACGTTCCCTCAACCCAGCCCATAGAAGAACGCCTTATGGCCGTTGCGCAAAGCGTTGGCATATACGACGCAATAACCGCCGCATCCGGCGTATACATCGCGGAAAACGAAACGGGCAGGGTCACAATGACCGAAAGCGGAAGCTGGGTATATGAAAGCTATACCGTGCCCGAAGGCGACCTGCCAACACAGGACGAAGCCGTAAACGCCGTGTTCCGCTTCTTCTCCAGCCGCCAGATACTTTCAACGGACATTGACAAGGTCACCGACATAATAGAGCGCACGGACGATACTACCGGCACCCGCATAGGATACGACATATATCTATCCTCCAGCGTAAACGGCAGCCCGATAGTCAATTCCTGTGCAATAGTTGTTTCCGTGCGCGCAGGCGAAAGCATAGTCAAAATACGCCGCTACGATTGCGATATTCAGGCCGGCGCGCAGCTGAACGGAATATCCCAGCAGAAGGCGTACGAGGCCATACTGGCGGGCAGAGGCACAAATACGCTTACCGCCCCCGCGGAATCGGTAATGGTCAATACATGCGATCTGATGTATATGCAGAATCCCACGCAGGGCTACTATCTCCCCGTTTGGGCATTCGGCTGTACCGCCGCACGGCAGGACGGCACAACAGAAGATTTCTTCATATACATTCAGGCGGATAAATAGTAAAAAGGCAAAGTCCGGCAGACCACCGCGGCAGCCGGGCTGTTTTTTTCTTTTTGACAGGGGGCAGTACAATTCGGTCTCAAGCTCATTACGCCTTATAATGCCTGCCACAGTGTAAGAGTCAATGGGCAATGCAAATTTAGTCCATAGCATCCTCTATCATGCGCATAAGCTCGCTCGGCCTTATTCCCAGCGCCTCGCTTATTCTGAAAAACGTCTCCAGTGTAGGCTTCCTGGTGCCGCGCTCTATCGCGCTCAGGTGCGTGCGCCCAATGTCCGCCAGTCCACTTACCACTTCCTGCGAAAGTCCTTTAGACTCCCTGTAATCCTGTATCACCCTGCCAACTAATGATGCATCCAGCAGCATAAAAACACCCTCCCGGTAAAGTATTAGCAAATACTGTACGCGAAAAAGCGGCAGCTTTTGACTACATATGTTGTCATTTGAATACAAATGTGTTATTATGCAGTTAGGAAGAAGCCTCACATAAAGGAGAAGAACTATGGCAAACAACTTTGTAACCGCAACATGCCCCAACTGCAATTCCCCATTGCAGATAAAAGAAGGGCAGGACTTTGTAAAGTGCGAATACTGCGGCACGATAAGCAGCGCACCGAAGGCGATAGAGTACCATCAGCACCAAAGCACCAGCTATAATTTCAACGGCGCAAATCCTATTGTCAATTTCAGCAACGGCCAAGACCTTGAAACGCTGGTAAAGAACGCGGATATGCATTTGAAGCTTAAAAACTACGCCGATGCAAAGACGTTCTATGAGAAAATTACTAAGGAATATCCACATGATTACAGAGGTTGGTGGGGTTTAATACTTGTAGAAAGCAGAGAATTAACAAACGCGGATTTTTACATTGAAAAGGAGCGTGTCCGTTCTCATAAATATTATAAAGAAACATGCTTAACGGATACTTTTCATCGTATAAGTTTTGATTGGAAAAATGTTAAAGAAACGGCTCCTGCGAAAATAACAGCCGAACTTGCAGCAAAATTCCAGCCTTATTATGATATTGGTTACACTGCGTATGAGAAGGCTTTATATACAAATTCAATACCTGAATATCAAATAATAATAGCAGGAAAAGAAGATGAAAAAAGTAAGGCAGAGGAAAAGCTAAAAAGAGATAAATCAGAATTAGAGTCATCCCGACATAACATAAAGAGCTGCAAATCGAGCATCGTATTGCGTAAAATTTTGGGTGTTGTATTAGGCATTGCAGCCATTCTCTTTGCTGTATATGCTTTTGGACTTTTTTATCCAATAGAAACATCTGATGTAATACTTTCTGCCGTGATAGCAATAGTATGCGTAGTGTATTCTTTTAAGCAGCCTAGTGCAATAAAAGACTACAAGGATGGTATTAAATTCAACGAAGAATCGATAACACTATATAGTTCACTTATTTCGGAAGATCAGAAGAAAATTGATGAACTAAATAAAGAAATCGAGGAACTAAAAAACAAGATTAAGGAATTCAAGGATAACCTTGCCAAGGCCGAGAAGAAGCTGGCGGAACTTACAAGAAAAGCGTAAGATATAACGAAATAAAGGAAGTAAGAAAGCCCATCGTAAGGTGGGCTTTTTACCTTTTATAGAGGAGCTGTCACTGTCAGGCAACTGAGAGGTTGTAACAAACAAAGAGATGTAAGTTACTTTATAACCCCTCCGGCTTTCGCTTGCGCGAAACCCACCTCCCCTTTCAGGGCAGGCTTAATGTAAGAGTTTATACCGCACCAAAAGGCGCCACCATTTAGGGGAGGGGAGCTGGCGAGCCGTAGGCGAGACTGAGGAGGAACAACTTGCGGCACTTGGCAGCTCCGAGTTGTTCCCCTTTCGTCTGCTCATTACATTCGCAGCCACAACGCTGGTTGGAATATGGTCGTCTTGCTTCGCTGCCGCTTGCAATACTCCCTATTCCGCCCGATTCTCCCCTCGCTGCATCGCC
>ERZ773194.2455-NODE-2455-length-17584-cov-12.068344_pt1 | contig 17584 bp, 31 predicted proteins | sample MGYA00511240_ERZ773194 | MGnify/ENA primary metagenome ERZ773194 (study PRJEB29015, sample SAMEA2737774) | human gut metagenome | biome: human gut; feature: human-associated habitat; material: faeces | place: China | collected 2012 ... | reverse complement strand
CTCTTACTTTGGCACTGGCACAGTCACGCACAAGATAGCCGTTGAGAAAGCCGGTGATGACAGATATTTCCTCATCCGTATAAAACATGGCGTTCCTCCTGAATTCAATCACACAGGACAGATTATAGCATATTTTCTTTGCATCCACAAGCAGTCCCGCCTTTTCTGGCCTTACTGTAGCAGGCGGCGCACGGAAAGGCAAAACAGGATACCGAGCTTTCGCCCGCACATATGTGCAACTATGAGCTGTATAAAACAGCAGGTCGCGGCGTTGCCGCGACCTGCTGTACCGTTATGAGAAAAACAACTTGTCGGCTGATTCGTCCAGCTTGACCACGCTCAAGTCGATGAAGTCATCCAGCGACGGCGCGGAACGCCGCAGGTATTCGTGTCCTCCGTCCACAGCACAGGCACCGCACGAGCAGATTTTAAAGTCGTGTGTCGAGGTAGATTCTATAACATCCCCGCACTTTCTGCATTTGATGGCGTTTTTGATAATCATGTCGTTCTCCGTATCCTCGGTTCATACAATTCAGGCGCACACGCACAATCGAATTCGTGTGCCGCGCAGGGCGGGAAAAGTGTGCAACCATTGCACACTTTTCCCTCGCCTCAGTCACGCACTCTGCTGCACGAAGATGCCCTCCTCATCCCATGTGACCAACCGGAAATTGTAGGGACGGCCATCAGGCGCGGACAGCCCGTTGAGGATGTCCAGCAGCTCCCGCACCTCGGGCGGGTGATACCGCGCGATGAGAATTGCCTCATCCACAGGCTTGTTGTCCAGCGCACAGCCGTCCACATACATACGGAGCTGGTATAAATCCAACGCCTTCGTCTTGCCCGCCTTGGCTTCATAGATGGTCACGCCATTGACGCAGCCCACAAACAGGTCTACTTTCGCCTTCAGCCCGATTTTCTGAAATACCGGCTCCTCGCGGCTCACCCGCAGGGCATCGGGGTTGCTCTCGCACTTGGCTGCCAGCTCCTTGACGTAGCGGGCTTCAATGGTGTCCGCGTCTTTGGGCGGTGCGGGGACATAGGTTGCGATCCAGCGGAACAGCTTGTTCAGGCGCGGGTCCGCTTCACAGAAGGACGTCTTTGTATTCTTGGTGGCAGGCAGTGCGGCGGAATTGTCCGTAATCAGGTCTACCTGCACCAGAAAGCGGTTCTGACTGGGGTGAATAGCCTCGCCCCAAACACGGTCGAACAGTCCGTGTTCAATGGCGCGCCCGTTGATGCGCAGCTCTACACCGCTGGAGGTCATGTTGCCCTTATAGTAAATGGCATTGCCCTTGGTAGGGAGGATATTCCCATACCGACAGTGGATGGTCAGTTGTCCGCCGCCCAAATCATAGGGGACATTCTCCAGCCGCTTCATGGTTCCCTCCTCCCATGTGGGCTGCAGAGGCTTCAGAATGTGGCACTTCTCTGTGCCGCCGTTGACCTCCAGCACCTTCATCGTGATGCTCGTATCTGCCAGCACGCCGGCATAGATATACCGAAGCTCCTCGATGGCATACATCACGAGATGGTGGAAATCAGACTGCGCCGCCTTACGGTCAGGCTTCACCGTCTGGAACTTTGCCATGGGGCAGCGGACGGTAACAGCGGTGCCGGTCGGGTAGGGCAGACCGCCGGCACCAGGGTAAAAGAACACCTTCATGGGCTGGTCCTCCTCAGATGTACCCATGGAATAGGGTGCCGTGACCTCGCGGTACTGGTCTGCTGCCGCGTCCCCTTTCGTCCGCGTCCGGATGCTCCACTGCTGGCTGGGGCTGCTGTCGCAGGACGCCAGCGCGTGCTTCAACCCGAAGCCGTGCTCATTCAGCGGCGTCTGCGCCCCGTCCCGGCAGGCGATGGTCAGCGCACTATCCAAATTGGTGATGCCCGTGCCGCCGTCCACCACGCTGATTTCCACTGCATCGCCCAGATTTTCGAAGGACACCACAATCGTCATGGAGAGGTCGGGGTCGTCGCTGTTGGCACGGAGATTGGAAATCGCGTCGTCCGCCAGCTCGCAGATAGCCTGCGCCGCGCTGTTGAAATTGTCACCGATACCCGCGAAAAGTCCATACCCAGTGGGGTTGTTATGGATAATCTCTTCCGCAATGGGGTTGTTGTTCCTGTTTTCCATGGTTAAAGCTCCTTTCCGTTACTTTGCGCTGCGTGTAACAGCGTCCCGGCGAATAGCGTCTGCGACGATGCGCAGCAATGACTGCTGGCGGATGACCTCCCAACAAAAGCACTCAATCAGGGTGTCAGGCGTCACGCGCAGGTCAATGCAAACCTGCAGCAGCTCCATCCAATCGTCCTCGGTCATCTCCACTTCGATGGTGTTCTTTCTGTTTTCGTCCATGTCCGTACTCCTTTGTTTTTGATAAACAAAACACCGTGCAGGATATACCTACACGGTGCATTGGAGATACGGAGCATTCTTTCGGCAAGAGAGCACTTGCAAACCCTTCAAAAATAGGGTATACTTCTCCCTGCGGTGCGGAATTTTTCCGTTGTGTAGGTGGGCATTCACCTGCGCAGGTCATAGGGAGTTGGCGCTCCCTGTGACTGCCGTTGTTTTGTTTTCTATAGCTATTATATCATATTGGGGACAATATTCAATTGGCAAAGTCCACAAATATTGGGGACATTATATGTGCAACTTGTATATTGAACCCAGTATAGCTTTTCGGTTAGAATAGTACTGAACTGATATAGTTTAAGGAGGCCATTATGGCAGTTTCAAAAGCGCAGCAACGCGCTGTGAATAAGTACGTCAAGAACAACTATGATGAAATAAAGCTCCGCATGCCCAAAGGCAAGAAGGAAATCATTCAGGCGCACGCGGCACAGCGCGGCGAGTCCGTCAATGCCTACATCAACCGAGCCATCGACAAGGCCATGAGCGAGGACGATTCCTCTACCTGAACAGACAAGGCAGGTGATTTGCGCCATCGGCGCAGATCACCTGCCTTTTTTAAGAGCCTCTTTCCTGCAGCACCTTACACATGGTATAATAGCGGTACTGGAGGTGTGATGCGGATGAAGACAACAATAACCTTTGAATTGGAAACCGACATTAGGGAGCAGCTGGCGGCCATATGCTCCCGATATAATCTGTCGCTTGAAGATGCTTTTACTTCGTTTGCAGAGGTCGTCGTCCAAGCAGGAAGGCTTCCATACGACATGGAAGTGCCTAACGCGGTGACTCAGGCGGCGATGGCTGCCTCCGAGAAGGGCGGGGGGCTGTCCGGCGCATTCGACTCCGCGCCTGAACTGATGGCCGCTCTGGGCTATACACAGGGCAATTCGAGACGCCACACGCTCGAAGAACTGGACAACGAAAAAAATGATGCCGAGATGAGCCGCTGCAACTCGTCTGTGGACTTTGAAGCCTAACAACGTGCCAAGATGAAGGGCATCCGTGACAGGGAATGAGCCACCAACTATCGTATCAAATTTCCGCCAATCGTCGGAAAAATATTTCGCCAACTATCGGAAAACCATTGCATAATCCATAATCAGTGCATATAATAAAGCTAACGCAAAGGAAGGCGAGGTATCCCAAATGAAGAATTACAGGAAAAGAATTGCTGACGATATTCTGATGCGGAAGCTGGAAGGCAAAGGTGCGGTGCTGATCGAAGGCCCTAAGTGGTGCGGTAAAACCACAACTGCGGAGCAGCTTGCAGCCAGCATTTTATATATGGACGACCCGGAAAAGAAAGTGCAGAACATCACGATGTCCGAGTTGAACCCCAAGCGGCTGCTGAAAGGCGCAACACCGAGACTGATTGACGAGTGGCAGCTTGCTCCAAAGCTTTGGGATGCCATTCGCTTTGAGGTTGACCATCGCGGCGAGTTGGGACAATTTCTCCTCACCGGGTCTGCCGTTCCCGCCGATACCAAGGAGATTACACACTCCGGTACGGGGCGTTTTACATGGTTGACGATGAGGCCGATGAGCCTATATGAATCCGGGGATTCAACAGGTGAAGTCAGCATAAAAGATCTGTTTGAGGGAAATACGGAGGTAGATGGAAGTTCAGATTTAAGTATTGACCGTCTGGCTTTCCTCGTGTGCCGGGGCGGTTGGCCGCAGGCTGTGGATATGCGCGATGAAATTGCCTTGGATCAGGCGGCTGATTACTATGATGCAGTTGTACACTCGGATATTAACCGTGCCGACAATGTACAGAAGAATCCAGAAAGAGTTCGCAGGCTCATGCGCTCCTACGCAAGAAATCAAGGAGGCCAGGTGCCGAATACAGTGCTTGCACAGGATATTTCGACAAACGACGAAGTGGCGATCAGCGAAGAAACGGTTGCTTCCTACGTAAATGCGCTCAGAAAAATCTTTGTTGTAGAGGATATGCCTGCATGGAACCCCAATCTACGCTCCAAGACTGCGATTCGCTCATCAGATACCCGGTACTATGTTGATCCGTCTATTGCTGCTGCCGCTCTAGGCATCGGCCCGAACGATTTGATCAATGACCTGAAGACATTCGGCTTCCTCTTTGAAACACTTTGTATCAGAGATCTTCGCGTTTTTGCCGATGCTCTGAACGGAGAGGTTTACCACTACAGAGATAAAGACGGACAGGAATGCGACGCCGTTATTCATTTGAGAAACGGGAAATACGGGCTCGTTGAAATTAAGCTCGGCGGCGACAGGCTCATTGAGGAGGGCGCGAAAAGCCTGAAAGCGATGGCTGAAAAAATTGATACCGATAAAATGAACGCGCCCGCCTTCCTGATGGTCCTGACCGGAACCGGCGATTTTGCCTATCGCCGTCCGGATGGCGTGTGTGTCGTCCCTATCGGTTGCCTGAAAAACTGATGCCGCAGCACATCTGCGCAGTTTTTGTGCAGATATGAGCAAAACTCGCTCATAAAATGTGATAACGCTTGAAAAACTCGTTCATTTTTTGTGGCTTCGATGTCATCTGCAGCGGCTCTATGCTGGGCATCAACTACAGGAAAATCGAAAGCAACAGTGTAGGCTACAAGACGGACTATGAGATGTTTTCACTGGACTTCGAGGAATTTCTGTGGGCAAAGGGGTATGATGACAGCTTCATCGCGGAAATGCTCGCCCATATGCGGACTCTGACGCCCTTCAATGAGGTAGAGATGTCTGTGTAGCGAGCTGTTTCTGGATTACTGCATCTTAGGCGGAATGCCGGGTTCAGTGCTTTTACTGGGAACTTAACTGAGGTTTGGGATGGTTGACGTATAATATGTTTTTGGGTATAATTAGGATGTGGTAGTGAAAAACAAGTTGACGATGGATACCGTGCGAATCATCTGTACTATCAGCGGGATAGCTGGTCTTACCCGATAGAGGTTCAGCTTTGGTGTGGCCGAGACTTTTGCTTTAACATTTGGAGTCATCAATACGCATATAAATATAGTTCTGAAACGATTGGGCTGCACATGCGAGAATTGTTTGATGCAGGTGATATCCAAACGGAGCAAGCATTTAAGAATAAACTGAAGGAGTTGACAAGCAGAGATGGGCGATAAGACGTTTTTTGTTGTGGCCAAAATTTTCGATAAGCAGGGTTGTATTGCCTATCGCTGCAAAACCCCGCGTGAAGCGAGGTGTTTACCGGGGACACTGGAGTCTGTGAGAGCAGACGGCGTACAAATCGTTGTACTCGACAGCCCGGACATCTACGCGGAGTATGCGCCTTATCAGTATGTCGATGATATGAAGACATTCATTGACATGGTATGTGATATGAACCGCGTTGCTTAAACAGTGAATAACGGCGGAGAAGACCACCCTGTCGGGGTGGTCTTCTCGTTGTGTGAATCAGGAGACTTCTCAGGCACACAAAGGTATGCGGCTCTGCACGAAGCTCGTGAGGACGGAAGTGCTGGCCGTGCCAGAGCTATGAAGAAAACGCGCATCGCGTCGAATAATGCTAGATTTATAAAAATATTCGTGTCGCTTTTTGCGAATATCTCGCTCGCTATTGTTGATTTTTACACGAATATCTGCTATACTCTGGTCAGCACCTTTAAGGAGGACTGCTTATGTATAGAAAGATTATGGGCTTCTTAGAAGCGTGGAAAGAAAATGAACACCGCAAGCCCCTTATTTTACAGGGCGCAAGACAGGTCGGAAAGACCTATTCCATTCTGGAGTTCGGGCGCACCCATTACGAAAATGTGGCATACTTCAACTTTGAAACCAATCCAAAGCTGAACGAAACCTTTGAGGAAAATATCAGCCCCGATTATCTGATACCGATTTTGTCCCATATCGCAGGTCAGACCATCGTAAAGGAAAAAACGCTGATAGTCTTTGACGAGGTACAGCTTTGCGGGAGGGCGTTGACTTCGCTCAAATACTTTTGTGAGGACGCTCCAGATTATCACATCATCGTGGCAGGCAGCTTGCTCGGCGTTGCGGTCAACAGGGCGAAATTCTCTTTCCCCGTAGGAAAGGTCGATATGAAAACGCTTTATCCTATGGATATGGAGGAATTTTTGTTGGCTCTCGGTGAGGGCAATTTGGTAGAGCAGATTAAAAAGTGCTTCCAAACCGATACGCCGCTTCCCGTTGCCTTGCACGATGCCGCAATGCAGCTTTACCGTCAGTATCTTGTGGTTGGCGGTATGCCGGAATGTGTGATGCAATTCGCTGAAACAAAGGATTATATCCTTGTCCGCCATACGCAGGATACGATACTTGCAAGCTATCTCAATGATATGAGCAAGTATAACAACTTGAATGAAATCAAGAAAACCAGACTTGCCTACGACAATATAACCGTTCAGCTTTCAAAGAAGAATACCCGTTTCCAATATAAGCTGATTAAGAAAGGCGGACGGGCTTCCGAATTTGAAAATGCGATTGAATGGCTTTGCCTGTCTGGTATCGTGTCACAGGTATACAAGGTGGAGCAAATCAAAAAGCCCCTTGAAAACTACCGTGATATTGATGCGTTCAAGATTTATGTGTCTGACTTAGGACTGCTTTGCGCCAAAAAGGATTTAGCCGCCAATGACATTCTCTATATGGTCGAGGAAATTAACGACTTCAAGGGCGGTATGGCGGAAAACTATGTTAATGTGCAGCTTACCATTAACGGCTACCACACCTACTATTGGGAGTCCGAGCGTGGGGCTGAAATTGATTTTATCATTCAGCGTGACGGACAGCTCATTCCCATTGAGGTCAAGTCTGCCGACAACACCAGAGCCAAGAGCTTAAAAGTCTATATGGACACCTACAAGCCCGCTTATGCTATCAAGCTCTCTGCCAAAAACTTCGGCTTTGAGGACAACAAAAAAATCGTTCCTCTCTATGCCGCATTTTGCATTTGAGAACAATAAAGTTTCAAGTGTGAAACTTTCACACTTGATTTAGCCTATCATCTTTAGACATATGTTTTGGCAAGTGTGAAACTTTCACAGTTGCCACTTTCGATAGCAGTTCGCAAATCAGCGAAAGGAAGCCACTCCCCTACCGTTTTACCACATATACCCGCAATGGTTACACTTGAAGCTCTTGCCTATCTTGCCTGATGCCAACCCCAAGAAGGACACGGATATTGCCCGGTCGAGCGCGTCTATCTTCTTCAGGTCGGTGCTGCCGCAGGTGGGACAGCGCGGAGCGTTAGCGGCGCGTTCGGCGTTGATTCGCTTCGCCAAGGCAACTTGAGCTTGGTGCTCTGCTCGTGCCTCCTCGTTTTCAATTCTGGAACGTTCCTCTTCCTCTTTTACCCTATTCATATAAACTAATTGCTTGAAATCTGGGGCATTTCTTACAAGTCGTCGTACAATATCTTCAGTTATAGGTACAATTTCCCAAGGATACTTTCCTTTCATTTCTTTGAGAGGGTGGTCTGAGTCTTTTAACTCGTGGTTGCAGAATGGGCATATAGTCTTTGTATGCTCCCCATCGACGTAACCACATACTGGGCAATACATAATGTACTTTTTCTTAAACATACTCTCGCCTCCTTTAGAAAATTATACCATAACACATTAACATATGGAATGTTTTGCCTCATTCTATGTTGGTTGGTAACTGCTGCTAAAACGGGTATTCTTCTAAATGGAACAGAAAGTGTTATACGTACTTGGTATAGCAAACAGGACATAAAAGATCTTACCAAGTATAACCAATTACTGGGGCAGGTTGAATCGGGTGTTCAAAATGCAGACAAACAGCTTAAATCGCTTAAAGACTCTATGTCCAATACTGCCAACGCCGCAGTACAAGCCGCCAACGGCGGCGTCGTCGCCCTTGACAAGCTCAACAAAGGCTTTAACTGGGCGGCGCTGGGTGCAAAAGCATTGAACGCTGCTGTGAATTTCGGCCTGTCTGTTCTTCTGTCTGCTGCTGTTAGTTGGATAGATGCGTTCAACCATCGTGTTGAAAGGGCACAGCAGGCTACAGCGGTATACAAAAATCAGTTGTGACTTTGTCACAACTGATCCGGCAACTCAATATCCAAACCTGAAAGAATCCCTTGCACCGCAGGACATCAGGTAGCGGCGAATCTCCTTCACGGCTGCCTTGTGATGAACGAACGGCGTGCCGTCAAGCCCTGTAAGCTTGCTTGATATAGGCACAAACATAATGCTGATGGGTGTTACGCGGTTCACGCCGGCAATGCAGTTCACGTCGCTTCCGTGCTCTACACAGTAGACCACCATGTCCATCTGCTCATGGAAGGTTGAAATGTGCAGCGCGGTAACGCCATTTTTGCCGCGGTAATGCATAAACTCGCGAATGGCCGCCGTGACAGCTTGATTGCCGTTCTGACGCTGCTCAAGCTGCTGAAGCTTGCGCAGGCTTTCGAACAGGCTGCGGTTGTGGTCAAGCTGCAGGTCTATCTTGGCCTTTGTGATGTATATGCGGTAATCATCATAGCCGCTCATGATTGCCGCAACCAGCATTTCGTTTGCCTTGCTGTATTGACCTATGGAAACGGCGTACTCAGCGGAGGCGATTATGTTCTCTATTTCCGTTTTTGCCGTTATTTGAATGCCGCCGATGTTAATGTTGGTCTTCATCTGCTCGGACGCAATTACGTTCTTCACGCCGCAGTACTGGCAAAAAATGTAGGCACGGTTGGCCTCCACGTTAAGCATCGCTCCGCAGCTTTGACAATATAGGACTCTCGCTTCGCTCATACTTGCCCCTTCAACTACTGTTTTTATTACCGGAATTTTAGCACAAAAGGCCTTTATTCGCAACCGTGCTGCATAGAGTATAAGCAGATCAGTTGGGACAATGTCCCAACTGATTTTATATTTACTCAGTATGTTTACGAAAGTTGGGACTTTGTCCCAACTTTTAATGAACGACGGCGGATCAAGTGGGACTTTGTCCCACTTGATTTTGTATTTACCCAGTATACCTACCTTTTGCCTGCTGCATTTCAACTCGGTTATATCATAACTTTACCGTTATCTTTGCGCCTTTTACCATCGGCAACCCCATCATCAACACCAGACTGGACAGTAGTATGCCCCAAACCAGATAACGTACCCCAGCATTGTAATCGCTGTCCATATGAGCACACTCGTTGATGGCCTTTGTGATATCGGGATGCGGATAGAAGGACAACTGGCTGAACTGCGCTACCAACTCGTTCTTAACTATTGCCATTTTGACTATGCCCACGACTATCAGGCTCAAGCAGAGCGTCAAGACAATGATGAATATTATTTTGTTCTTATCCGCCGCCTTCTTCAAGGCTACCTGCGCTTCATGGATTATCTTCTTAGTTCTCTCAATCCGCGCCAAAATGATTTCCGGTTTATGTATGCGCAGCCACTCGTTTGCATCCGCACCATACGATCTGTTGTACTGCAAAAAGCAATTATAAGTGTGCCGATTGAACGAGCCCCATGCCTCCATGGGCTTGCATCCGTTTTCCAGCATACATTGCGCGGCCAAGGCATCAAAGTAAGCCCCTCTTGCGCTGTTATTTTCCTCAAAGAATCCTTCCAGCCCCTCCGGTATGAAGTCGCGCTTGCCAGTCTCCCACAGGCTGCGAATGTCGTGCTGCAACATGCGCTCCACTTCCGGATTGGTGGGCCAGAATACGCCCTCGTCATCCATGCGGTTGGCGTTGCGGTATATGTTGGCGTTCGTCTTGATGCTGTCCGCCGCAAAGTACGCGCCGCTTGCCAATAAAGTTGCCAATGCTCCTGCTATCATCGTCTTCCCTCCTAACTCAGCCAAATCTCATGCTTTACTGCATTCTGAATAGATCCTTGCCGTTCTGTTACTGGCGTAAATTCGCTTGTTATCGGGCGAAATGTCTCCACGTCAAACAGAACACAGTCCCACGTTTCCACTTGGTATTTCACCTTTGGCGGGCGCACCAGCACATAGTACGGTTTGAACGGGCCATTGCCGAACATATCCGTGGCCAGCACCATCGCCCTGTTTATTACCCGCATGAGCGCCTCATCTTCTCCGAAATACTTCAGCATCTCCGGATCGAAGTAGTGCCCGTCTGGGTTATGACGGTAGTATTCCTGTATGAACGTTTCGACCGAGTTGAACGGCGGCTGTTCTGTCATACGGTTTCCTCCAGTAAGCTTACAGCGTTGTTCAGCGAATCCGCAGCATCCTCAATGGCAGAGGCGACTTCCTCCATGGTGTCCACAGCCGTTTCCATATTCTCATATATTTCCGTGCCCTGCAAGTTCTCAGGATAGTTGCACATGGCATCTTCTTCCTCGTCCTTGACGCTGTTAACGATATCCAGCGCTGTCTCTATCATATCGATAGCCCTGCGCAATTCTTTTCTGCGTTTGTTATTCATTAAGTTTCCTCCCGTCAGGTATAAAAAGAGGGCGGAATCCGCCCCTTCAATCAATTCGACAGCAACGTCAGTATGACGATTACAATTATCCATGCAATTAATCGTTTGGGATAGAATTCAAAATACATTTCCAACACCCTCCTATTTGCACTACAGAAGCCTGAGCTCCGTTTATTTATTAGCATTGTACCATATTATTTACAATTTGTATAGATATCCCTTTATTTTTCATATGCAACATTTTTATCGTGTATTTTGCGTTGAAGTTGCACAAAATGTGCCATAACTCCCATATTTTTACATTTATAAACGTATATTCTGTTTTTATGTGTTAAAACCACCTTTCCCATTCTCTCCGGCGTTCCTTTCTGCGCCACACGCCGCGTTTGCTGCCCTTCACCGGGTCGAACCCTACTATCTGCAAGTTTGTTTGCTTGCCTACCGATGCTGTGCCCTTCATTCCATCCCACTGCACCATAAGCTCTCCACTGCCCCATACGTGCCCAACAACAGTTCCAACACGTACTCCACAATCTGTTGCTACCACTCGCGTTCCACAGCGCATAGCGTTTCCTCCTCAGTTAATATACGCGGTATAGACCGCCAAACCTTTCCGCTATAACTACATCACCAAATTCCGAATCCTGCGGCGCATCTATGTTGTTCACAAAAGCGAACGTATAATAGCCTTTGTTCTCGCACTTATCCAGCGCGTCGGCACACTCAGACGTCGCCAGCAGATACGTATCCATGTTTAACTCGCTGCCATCACACATTTTGTATTTGCCGTGTATGACGTGCCAAATAACCGCATCGCCATGCAGTTTATTTTCAATTTCAGAAATGGTCTGCCGCATCTGTGGAGTTAGGCGGTATATAAATCCGTTGATAGAGAAAAACACAATATCATCTGTCTCAAACGCTTTGACAACATCATCAAGCATCCCCAAACCTTTCATGTACCTAATCGCCTTTTCTTTATTCGTCATCAAACTACTCCTCCCCTAATTCATCTCTGATGGCTTGTGCAAAAGCCCAATCATAGTCCTTTGCCGACAGGTTGCATATCTCTTTGATTTCCTCTGCTTCAATGCCTATGTAGCAAAGCGTTATGGCCTCGTTGCTATGCCCCAATTCCTTACAGAGCATAGACAGCGCCCTATACCCACGTTCCTGACTCAGATGCTGTGCCTGCGTGTAGAAGCGGTAGGCGTATGTCTTGCGCATAGTGTGACTGCCATACAGCAGCGGATTCCACCCCAGCCGTACCGCTGCCGGAACGATTATGTCATCGTTGAGTGTTTTGCGGGTCAGGCATCCTCCCTTCTGCGAACCGAATAGGAAATCATCGCTCTCCAGATGCATATCATCCGTGTACTGGGCGACCATCGCCGCCACCTCATCGCTTATCTTCAGTTCCCTGCCCTTGCCGGTTTTCTGCTCGATGACATACACCGTATCCTTGGGGCTGCTGTCCTTGCCAATGAACTGCCCGGCCTTGAGCTGCACCAAATCCCCGCCGTGCAAGCCAACGTTACACCCAAGCCGGAACAGAACCAGATTCCTGTACGCGAGACGCCTGCGCTTGGTGTCCTGCAAAGAGTGTTCCATGGCGGTTATCTCGGCCATTGTTTTGAGCGGGACCTTTGTGTGCTTAGTCAGCGGCGCGTACTGTTGCTTGGTGCTGCGCAACTGCGGCCTTAACGCTTTGCCGCAATGTGAGCAGAAATTCGCCGTGCCTTCGTTTTCCTCCCCGCACTTAGTGCAGATGAGTATGTACGGCGTTTCCACCACTCGCGGCTTGAATTGTAGTAAGTTACTTGGCATTCTTTAACACCCCTTGCAGTCTTAATGAGCGGTCTACCTCAGTCCAAAAGTCGAATCCCGAATCCAAAGTAGATTCACATGCTTTATTGACATCCTCGTCAATTTGCTCCATTATGCCGTACAGTTGGTCTTTCTCATCTATCTCCATGCGGCCAGTACCTTCAAGGAAACCAAGATAATTTGCCACGCTTATGAGCGAATAAGTATCCATATGGTATTTCATGGTCGCATTGTCTCCTCAATAAACGCCATCTTTTGAGCAAATGTTGCAACGGCCTGAGTGATTTGCTGCGACATCACATCGAATGCTTTTACGGCGTACTTTAAGTTTTCTGGTGTGTATGGTATTGCCAAACACCCTAATCCGTGTTCCAGATACAGCTTGTCCGTCACGTTATTAAGATACAATGTCATTCCGCTTATGGGTTCTCTCTTAATTTCCATTGCCTATGCCCTCCATGCTACCGCTAATGCTCTTGCTTGTTCTCGCTTGTTTGCCGCCAAAAGCGACACCATTATGCTCATCATCTGCTCAGGCGTTAATTCGTAAAACTCCTGCTTGTCCTCCACCATTCTGCGGATGTACTCATCGGAACTGCAATCATATTCCCGTGGCGCGGCATTACGCATTATAAAGGAGCCTTCGCGCAGGGTGTTCTCGTCATATATATTGCCCGTGGCAGAGCTGACGTACAGTTTCATCTTGTCTCCTCCAATGTGCCGTTCTTGCTTGTGCAGTTCTGTATGTACTGCTCAAAGGTGTAATCATATTCTTCCGGCTGCTCCCGCTTGAGCTGCTCAAATTCCTGCCGCAATTCCTTTTCGGTCACAAACCGCATTGCCTCTGTATCAATGAAAATATTCATCTGCCATCTCCTTGAAACCCGCCATAACAAAGTCATCGTATGTCAGCCCGAATCCGTTTTCATCCGTCAGCGTGTCCATGATATCGCTGTCATTCCAGAACCAGTCCCTGCCGACGCTTATAGCGGAATCTATGAGTAGCTTTAAGGCGGATATGTATTCGTTGTCAGTCATTTAGTGCTCCTCCATCCATTTCTCAGCAATTTTAGCCGCCTCGTCGTAGGAATCGGCTTCGCCTATCAAGTTGTTGCCATTAAATATATAACACATCAAATAGCACTGCGCCATGATGCTATACCCGTCTGTGTTAGACGCAGCCCTTAACTCACTCATTGTGTGGCCAAACACTTCAACAGCGAACTCTATGTCACTATAACAGACACGGCGGAGCACTACCGCCTTGTGGTATATATAGTATTTAAGCGGATTGTCGATGCGAATGATTTGTATCATTTCATATTCTAACTTATCCCGGTCATTGCAGCGCATCCATTGGCCGTCATCAGTTTTAATCCAGCTTCTATCCATCTATTCGCCCTCCGTCCGCTTATTAGCGATTCTAATAGCTGCGTCAGCCGTTATCCATTTAGTTGTTTCCAGCTCGCTCGACTCTATGTTGAAGTGTCGCTTTATCTGAACTTTATAAACTATGTTGTCATTATCGCCGTTCCACTCTTCCTCAATATCGCTGTTGTCCTCACCTATTCGTTTGAAGCTATATTCAGCCAGATTGCGATAAAAGGCGGTAATGAACTGTATCCCTTCGTAATCATCGTACCACTTTATCCGCTCCCAATAAAAAGTAACGTATTTGTTTTGGTCTGCAATGTACGCCATATACATATATGGCCACACCGTCTTATTTTTTTTTGCCTGTTTTATCAGTTCCAGAGCATTTTCCTTGCGCAATGTCAGCGCCACATCACTGTAATAACCCATTATTCTTCCTCCTCCGCGAAGTATTCTTCAATCAGATAACCATAGCCAGCCTTTTCGATATCCTTGGGATCAAATTCCAGCACACCAATCAATGTCTCTGTTATGCGCCAGTCAGGCCACTCATAGCTTTGGCACCATTCAACTATGCCATCGATAAGTCGTACACGGTTCATTCATTTCCTTCCTCCCAAGCATCAAGATTCTCAATCGGTATCTGCTCTGTTACTTCATCCTGCAAAGCGTCGCTGTACACATCCAGCATCACCCGGCCACTGTCTTCGTACACTTCGAGCTTTGCCACCGCCATACTGTTGCCGAACTCCGGCCTATCAATTTCCAACCAGATACCGGGATAGTTCGGGTTATTGCAAAGCTTCGCAATCAGCGTGCCCTGACTCGTTTCTATTTTGATTTTTGTATCATTGCTTATGACCTTTACCATTACTTTTTCTCCTCAGTTAGATAACAGCGTCAGTTTTGATTTCGTCGCATGTGATTATGATATCTCTCGTGCCATTATTATCCCATATTTCCATCCAACCATATGGTTCACCACTGGCATCTCTCAAATCATCGCTTCGCAGCAAGTCCCGACAAAACAATGCCTCTGCCTGTATCTCCTGAAGCGTACCGGATTGCCATTCATCATATCTGTCTTGATCTTTGTTGTATGCCATTAAGTGAAACATTGCTTTCTTCCTCCTCAGTTCGATAAGAACGTCAATATCACGATAACGATAATCCATGCTATCAGTCGTTTGGGATAGAATTCAAAATACATAGCTATACCTCCTCAGATGCCACCAGAGCCCCAAATAGCCTCTCTGCGGCGTTTTTATTATTTTGTAGATAGATTTGGTTGCGTAAGATATAAAACCGCTCAAAAAAACGAGATTAGATATCAAATACAGAAGCCCAGCGCCACGCCATACGAGTGATTGGCGGGGTTATAGTCTGCGCCACCAAACGCATCGATCATACAAAAGACACCGGAGTCAACGGCCGCAGAACGGAGCCAAAAACAAGCGGAGCCATTCTCCCCACAAACAATTCTATCCTTGCGCGTTGCAAATGCTGCATACCGCCCACCGGCCTCGGCAGGTGAATAAATAGCACTGCCAAACATTTCGCTTTCGGAAAACAACCATAGTTTGCGATATATAACCTTAACACTACCATCATATGTTACATACACTTTTGCCGCTTTACGTACATAAGGTAGTATGGACTCAGGAATCCAGTTTTGGGGTGATTCCATAAGAGATTTATCCAGTTCAGAGGTAGCAAATCCATCAGGACAAGGACCGGGATTTATGCGACTCTTTTTTATATGATCTACCTGCCTTAGCGTGATAGTGTTATAACGTCCAGTCGCAGCGTCTATATCGTGACCTATGCCTACAATTTCAAATGTAATACCATCTACTACAATGGTGTCGTTTACATTATAATAATCTGCCGCTTCTCCCGCTTTAGAAATGCAGGACATTTTTGCTATTTCGTTTGCTATTTCGCCTTCAACAGGTTCAATAGGTGCTATGCCAAGTTGTCGCATCTGCTCGTCAGTCAACTCCACTTTCTTACCATTGATACAAAGATAATTTTCAAACATAGTTCGGTTCCTTTCTGATTCAATATTCGCCCGGCCAAAGCTCGCGTATCGTGGGATGCCACTGTACAAAGACATCCGCTTCCTGCCGATTATTCCTCTCCGTCCCGTCCGGCATCACTATCGTGCGGCGCGTTGTAGTTAGCGTTTTTAACGCTTCATGCAAGGTTTTATACAGTTGTGCTCTGTCCGTGTAATACTGTCCGTAAGTGTATGCCCATGAATCAATACATTGGATGTGAAATTTGCCATCGGCCAATAGGCTGATTTTGTAGTGGTATCCGTCTTCTGTGGCGTGATTGCGTATCATTTGTCCTCCTCGTCAAAAATTCCGATTGTAACCCGTCCGAAAAGCCATTGATTCCAAACGTCTTCTTCGATTCCAAATATGCCGTCGAACGACTCAATTTGCTCTATGCGTTGTACTTCTGATTTTGTGCCATCTTTGTGAAGCAAATAGATTGTACAGTATTTAGCGACGTCTATCGCAACCGCCTTGCGCATTGGAAACATCCCGTTCGATATGTATCCATATTCATTCATGTCGTTAATGGAAATGGTATCGTCCGGCATGACGGTAAATATTTCTTCATTATAGTCAAGCGCATCCTCAAAGGAAACTTTTCTCGACATCCAATCCGTTAAGTTATCGAATAGTGCCTTGTAAATCAGCCTGTTGTAATAATCAGCAAATGCACCACAAAAAGTGTCATGATAAACGATCTCCTTGAAATCGCCTGAAGCGTCTTTGTTGCATTCCGCAACCATAAGTAACAGCGGATCAACTCCAAACGCTCTCTGTATCCCCAGTACAATCCTTTTGTTGTACAGAGTTATACTTCCAAAAACCGCATATTCTTTATTACTCACACTGTTATTTGTCCTCCTCATCGAGGCTGATAGTTGCCACGGGGAACACGTCCCAGTTCATATAGGCAGGGTCTGGTATGCCAGCGTGTATCAGCAGCGACCGCTGTGCCTTCTCCGTCAGATCTTCAAAGTAAATTGCAAATCCGTGAGTGTTAGTCATTATTATTTTCCTCCATATCTATCGCATTGAGAAAACTCAGCACCTTATTCGCATATGCTCGACTTTCAGAAAGCGCATTCCAATAGTATAGATGGTCATACGGATCATATTCGACACAACACCACTCACCAATATCATTGCTGTGCAGCTCCCCAATGTATGAGTATGCGGGGAAGGCTTTGTTCAAGAGCTCAATACCCTTCTCATTTATCGGCTTAAACCATCTATAAGTATTCTCTGAAGAATACTCTCCGCCATCGAACGGAGGGCAGTCGAGAAGCTCCTTGCACTCAATGACATCATTGCTCTGCTCAATCCATTTGCGGTATACATCCAGCTCATAGTTTATGCATTCGCTATGACTCATGAACTCCGTACCGTCATCAGTAATATAGATCTTCTCGGAGTTAGGAACCATAGTGGTTCTTGTTTCAATCCTCATTGTTTTGCTGATGTGTGATAAAGAAGTAATAGAAGTGTAAAAAATTTTGCCGTTCCTATCCGGCACTTGCG